>ERZ807291.1587-NODE-1587-length-36395-cov-6.901954_pt1 | contig 36395 bp, 32 predicted proteins | sample MGYA00521257_ERZ807291 | MGnify/ENA primary metagenome ERZ807291 (study PRJEB31413, sample SAMN03169783) | marine metagenome | biome: Marine; feature: Water; material: Subsurface seawater | place: North Sea | collected 2011-04-28 | depth 1 m m ...
GTAGCGTTTACCTGAACAGGTTTCGCCCTCTACCAGCACATCTGGAAGAAAATTCATTTCAATTACCTTCTGTCCGCCACCTTTGCAGGTCTCACATCTACCGCCTTTTACATTGAAGCTAAACCTCCCTGGCTTGTACCCGCGTATCTTGCTCTCGCCTATCTCAGCATACAGGTTTCTGATGTCTGAGAAAAAACCAACATAGGTTGCCGGATTACTCCTTGGCGTGCGCCCTATGGGTGACTGATCTATGGTAATCACCTTATCGATATGCTCCAAGCCTTTTACCTGAGCGTATGGCAAGGGTTTTTTCTTACTGTTATACACGTACTCCGAAAGGATGGGGTGGAGCGTTTCATTGATCAAACTACTCTTTCCACTACCACTCACTCCTGTTACTGCTATGAATTTACCGAGCGGGAAATCGACAGATATATCTTTCAGATTATTCCCTGTACAGCCGCTCAGCGAAAGTTTTTTACCACTTCCTTTTCTGCGTTTTTTAGGTACTTCTATCTTGCGTTGCCCACCGAGATAGTCTGAGGTTACTGTGCCATTGTTTTTAATATCTTCCCATCTACCCGCTGCTACTATCTCTCCCCCATTCTTACCCGCACCTGGGCCTATATCTACCACATAGTCACTCTCTACTATCATGTCACGGTCGTGCTCTACCACGAGTACTGAGTTCCCTATATCTCGTAACTCTTTGAGTGAGTTTATCAATCGTTGGTTGTCCCGCTGATGCAGTCCGATGCTTGGCTCATCTAGGATATACAGTACTTCTTCTAGTTGTGAACCTATTTGCGTAGCGAGCCTAATCCGCTGCGCCTCACCACCACTTAGCGTCTTAGCACTATTATTCAAGGAGAGGTAAGACAATCCTACATCTACCAGAAACTTAACACGCTCCTTTATTTCTTTTACTACTTCATTGGCTATAATGAGCTGACGGTCGGTCATGGTATCAGAAGCGGTCTCTAGCCACTCGTGTAATTCTCCAATACTCTTATTACTCAGATCTGCTATGCTCATATCACTGATGCGATAAGAGAGCGCTTCTTTATTCAGTCTACCTCCCTCACACGTAGGACAGGGAATTACCGTCATAAACTCATCCGCCCACCGACTAAGCGTGCCAAAGCTTTTCTCGTGGTACGCCTCCATAAGCGAAGGTACCAGTCCTTTCCATTTGGTCTCGTAGGTCTGATTATATCCTGAACTTCCGCGGTATTCTACGTCAAACTTCTCTTCTGTACCATTTAAGATTACATCCAGTATATCTTTAGGCAATTCACTAATGGGCTTAGCCATGCTGAATTTCAGTTTTTTACTCATTGCTTTTAGCTGAGTAAACGTCCAGTTATCCTTGATATCTCCCAGAGGAGCTAGCCCGCCTTTGTTAATACTTAGCTTGGGATTAGGTATTAAATCTTTTTGTATAATGTCTGAGCTTGTACCGAGTCCATCACAGGTAGGACACGCACCGTAGGGTGAGTTAAATGAAAACAGATTGGGTTGTGCCTCATTGTACGACAGCCCTGTTTCTACATCCATAAGGTACTTACTAAAATGGGTAAGTTCCTTGGTGTCTGGATTTAGAATACTGACTACCCCTTTGCCCATTTTAATAGCGGAGCGAATAGAATCCGTGACCCGCAGACTTCCTGCATCTTCAGGAGAGATACGATCTATCACTAAGTCTATATCGTGAATTTTATACCTATCCAGCTGCATGCCTGGCTCTATGTCTATCAATCCACTGTTTACCCATACTTTGGTATATCCACGTTTCCGGTACTGATCAAACAGTTCTCTATAGTGCCCCTTTCTACCTTTTACTAAGGGAGCTAAAATCACCATTTTTTGAAGACTAAACTTCGCATTTACGGAGTCTATAATCTCCTGCTCCGTGTAGCTTTTCATCTTATTACCGCTGAGGTAAGAGTAGGCATCTCCTGCTCTAGCAAAAAGTAACCGTAAAAAATCGTACACCTCAGTGATGGTACCCACCGTACTTCTAGGGTTTTTACTTACTGTCTTTTGCTCTATGGCTATGACCGGACTTAGACCTTCTATCTTATCTACATCTGGCCGCTTCATATCCCCTACGAATTGGCGTGCATATGCAGAAAAGGTATCCATGTACCTTCTTTGGCCTTCGGCAAACAGAGTGTCAAACGCCAGACTAGACTTACCGCTTCCACTTAAACCAGTGAATACCACTAGCTTATGACGGGGAATCTCTAAATCTATGTTCTTTAAGTTATGCTCTCTAGCACCTACTATTTTGATGAAATCTTGCTCGTTGATAATTGAAATTATTAGAAGTTTGCGAAGGTACTTATTTCATTGATAAGTAGACTATGAATACTACCTCTGTGTAACACGTTTATCTTCTTTATAGTTTCATTTAAAAGGAACAAAATATACTGCATTTTATATATTAATTTGTGCCCCACTACACAGCGCATTGAAAAATAATTATTCAGACCTAATCGATCAAACGTTTAATTTCCCAACAGAGGAGTTTCACACCAATATGGAAGGTGAACTACAGTACCGAAACATTCCATTGATGAACCTCGCTAAAAAGTACGGAACACCCTTTAGATTCAGCTATTTACCTAAAATATCTGAGAATATTCAGAAAGCTAAGTTCTGGTTTGCAGATGCATTTGCTGAGCACAACTACAATGGCACTTACAATTATTGTTACTGTACCAAAAGCTCACATTACAAGTATGTTATCAAAGAGGGACTTAAAAATGATATTCACCTAGAGACTTCTTCTGCTTTTGACCTGGACCTCATACTCAATCTTCATAACGACGGTTTATTGGGTAAGGAGCGGTTTATCATCTGCAATGGTTTTAAGACCGATTTATACATTGATAAAATCATAGAACTCATAGACATGGGTTTTGAAAACTTGCACGTAGTCTTGGACAATACCCGTGAGTTTCACCTGCTGAAAGGCCGTACAGAGAAAAAAATAAAACTAGGTATACGCATAGCTGCAGAGGAAGAACCTAAATTTGAGTTTTACACCTCTAGATTAGGAATAGGGTATAAATACATCGTTCCTTTTTACCAAGACCTGATAGCAGAAGAGCCTAATATGGAGCTAAAAATGCTTCACTTCTTTATCAATACAGGCATCAGAGACACGGCTTACTACTGGAATGAATTGCGTAAATGTCTGAATGTATATGCCAAACTAAAAGCGGTGTGTGACAGTGTGGACTCCCTCAATATCGGCGGTGGATTTCCCATCAAACGGAGCCTTAACTTTAGTTACGACTACGCCTATATGATCAAGGAAATCGTGGGTCAAATCAAACAAGAGTGTACCGAAAAGAATGTGAGAGAACCTCATATTTTCACTGAGTTTGGCAGCTATACCGTAGGAGAAAGTGGCGGCACCGTATATAAAATACTTCACCAAAAAAGACAAAACGACCGTGAACGTTGGGATATGATAGATGGTTCATTTATGACCACCCTCCCTGATGCATGGGCCATAAACGAACGTTTCATTCTCCTCCCACTCAATAAGTGGAACAAGAGCTATGAGCGTGTGCTCTTGGGTGGACTCACCTGTGACAGTGATGACTACTACAATAGCGAGCAACACGTAAACGCAATCTATCTACCTACTGTAGAAGATACCGATGAAGAGCCACTCTACATCGCTTTTTTCAATACAGGTGCATACCAAGAAAGTCTCAGTGGACAAGGAGGCATCAAACACTGCCTGATCCCTAGTCCGAAGAAGATTCTACTGTACAAAGATGAGCATGGCAATATAAAGGATGAGCTATTTGCAGAGGAGCAAAATGTAGAGAGTATGATGAAAATACTCGGATACTAAACACACAACGAATACAACAAAAGACAATTAAAGAATAGAACACCATGAGTAAACCAATAAGCGACTTTATAGATAAATACTTCCTCCACTTCAACGCTGCCGCCCTAGTAGATGCTGCAGGCGAGTACAATAACCAACTCGCCAAAGGCAACAAAATGATGGTGACTCTCGCAGGGGCAATGAGTACTGCGGAAATGGGCAAGATGTTAGCTGAAATGATACGTCAGGACAAAATACATATCATTAGCTGTACAGGTGCTAACTTAGAGGAAGATATTATGAATCTAGTAGCACACGACCATTACGAGCGAATACCCAACTACCGTGATCTTACCCCACAACAGGAGCAAGAACTACTGGATAGACACCTCAATAGAGTTACAGACACATGCATACCAGAAGAAGAAGCCTTTCGCAGAATACAAGGCAATATAGAGCGATTTTGGAAAGATGCTGAGTCCAAAGGAGAGCGCTACTTGCCGCATGAATATATGTACCAGATGCTACTCGATGGTTGTCTAGAAGAACATTACCAGATAGACCCAAAAGATAGCTGGTTATTAGCCGCAGCAGAAAAAAACCTACCGATGGTTGTACCTGGATGGGAAGACAGTACCATGGGAAATATTTTCGCAGGTAACTGTATCTTGGGTAACCTGAAACCAAGCACAATGAAAAGTGGCATAGAATACATGACCTTCTTGGCAGATTGGTATACGGACTACACGAAAGACAAAGGACTCGGCTTCTTCCAAATAGGTGGAGGTATAGCAGGAGACTTCCCTATATGCGTAGTGCCCATGCTAGAGCAAGATCTAGAACGTACTACTCCGCTGTGGAGCTACTTCTGCCAAATCAGTGATAGTACTACAAGCTACGGGTCCTATTCTGGAGCGGTACCCAATGAAAAAATTACCTGGGGGAAACTAGCAGCAGACACCCCTAAATACATCGTAGAAAGTGATGCTACCATAGTGGCACCTCTGATTTTCGCGAAGGTTCTCGGCTGGTAATTCAGCTTACTGAAAGACATATTGAGCAGGATGGTGGCTAATCATTAGCTACCATCACATTCAGTAGCTGCTTCACTTGAGCCAGCTTAGTCTCATTGTTTTCTTTAGCGAAGGACACCTCTAAGTTACGCAAGACTCGAATGATGATATCCGCATTACTGCACGTTTTAAAATAATCCTTCTTCGGTTCCAGATTCATTTGCTTTAGAAACTTATGAATGTTCTCCTGATTAAATATAAGACCATTATTGAATGGGTTGATATAAAACAGGATATCACTATTTACACCTATACCATCCGCACTTTCATCATTAAATCGGAGCAAAGGAGGCCAGTCGAAATCTTTTACGTATCCTAAAATAAAATGCTGAGGCAAGTTGACTCCGTAAACCGGAATATTAAGTCGCTGCGCTACAATACTATAAATAACGGCTAATAGTACTGGGTTCCCTTTCTTTCGTTCTAGTACCGATGATAAAAAAGAGTTTTTACTGTGGTGGTAGCTTTCTGTATCTCCACTAAAAGAGTGCTCCTCGAAGAATATCCGATTGAGTATTTTAACTTTTTCGAAAGAAGTGAGGTCATAATTGAGCTCAAGCCAAGCGTCTAGCTTTATTTTATCTAATTGATTTTCTATGAGCTGCCTATCTATCTCAGGGTCTACTATTTTATTCAGCACGAGCATACCTTTTAGCAAATCTTGCCCTCCAGTATTTACCCAATCTGATAGTTCCTCTGAAAGCTCCTGCTGCTGTATATGCTTGATAAGTGCTACTACTCTTTCCTGTCTTTTTACGCTCTCATCCTCTGGCCATATACGTTCCAAAACAGGTATAGCTGCTGCGCCTAAACCTGAAATCTCAGACTCAATATGCTCAACTACCCGCTCATCTGAGTCGTCTAGCAAGTACACCATGTTTCTTAGATCTTTCTCGTTTAGCATTCCGATAGATGGTTGCACCAAAACAACGTATTTTTTTTGACAAAAGAGGCATATACATATAAACGAGTTGACACTAATACTGTACACACCTACAAATACAGACGAGAAAACAAGGTTTTGCGACCATCTACAGACTACTTCTTTTTAGCCGTAGTCTTCTTAGCTGGAGCTTTTTTAGCAGGGGCTTTACGGCCCTTTGCTGGCTGATTTTCCATAATATGCTTCACCTCTTCTAGGGTAAGTTTCGAAGGATCTTCTAAGTCTTTAGGCAGTTTGAAATTTTTCTTTCCACTTTTGATAAAAGGACCCCATCTGCCATTGAGTATCTGCGTAGCAGGCTCTTCTTCGAATTGCTTGATAATACGCTCAGCATCCGCCTTACGCTTAGCGAGCACTAGTTCGATAGCCCTCTCCAACTCTATTTCCATGACATCTTCTTCCTTCGGAATAGAAGCAAAAAGCTTATCATGCTGTACATAAGGACCAAATCTTCCGATATTGGCTTTCACCGGCTTATCTTCTAATTCACCCAATATTCGAGGCATCTTAAATAGGTCTAAAGCCTCCTCTAACGTTATACTGTCTATATTCTGTCCTTTGCTCAAACTAGCAAAACGCGGTTTTTCCTCATCATCTTGTTCTCCAATTTGTACCATAGGACCGAATCGTCCGATTCTAGCAATGATAGGCTTGCCGGATTTAGGATCATTCCCCAACGCACGCTCACCTGTAGCTCTTTCTGCAGTTTCTAGCGTTTTCTCTACGTCCTTACTAAAGGGCTTGTAGAAGGTATCTATCATCTGAGACCAGTTTTTCATACCGTCTGCTATATCGTCAAACTCCTTCTCTACAGAAGCAGTAAAACCATAATCCATAATCTCACTAAAATGCTCAATGAGGAACTCGGTAACTACTTTACCAATATCACTCGGGTGCATTTTATTCTTGTCTGCACCATAGTTTTCTGTCAGTGTTTCCTTATTTATAGTATCTGCTTTGAGCTCAAGCACTTGATAATCACGTTTCTTCCCTTCTATCTCATCTTTCACTACATAGCCACGTTTCTGCACTGTAGAAATGGTAGGTGCATAGGTACTTGGTCTTCCTATACCCAGTTCTTCCAACCTCTTCACCAAGCTGGCTTCTGTAAATCTAGCAGGAGGACGCGTATACCTCTCGGTAGCATTGATTTCTAATGCCGCAAGTTCTTCTCCTACAGTTACTTTAGGAAGTAAGCCACTTTCTTCTTCTTCATCTTCATCATCTGTACCCTCTAGATACACTTTTAAGAATCCGTCAAACTTTATTACTTCTCCTTTCGCCCTGAATAGGTCACTGTTCTTATCATTTACGATTTCTATACTCGTACGCTCCAGTTCTGCTTCACTCATTTGTGAAGATATCGCTCGTTTCCAAATCAGCTGATAGAGTCTTTTCTGACCATCATCATCTCCAGCTAGATTGACGTCAAAATTAGTAGGTCGGATAGCCTCGTGAGCTTCCTGTGCGCTATCATTTTTGGTCGTATACTTTCGTGGATGTGAATACTCTGATCCATACTCTTTTGTGATACTATCTTTAGCACTGGTGCGCGCAAATTCTGATAAATTCACAGAATCCGTTCTCATATACGTAATGTGTCCATTCTCATAGAGACGTTGGGCCAACATCATCGTTTTGGATACGTTGTACCCTAATTTTCTACTCGCCTCTTGCTGAAGTGTGGAGGTCGTAAATGGTGCAGCTGGCTTACGCTTTGCTGGTGTTATCTTGATGTCTCCTACGCTGAAAGTAGCACCTTTGCAACTTTCTAAGAATGCATTTGCCTGCTCAGCAGTTTTGGGTCTAATATTGGCGTCCGCCTTTATTACTTTTTCAGATGCATTAAAAAGACCTTGTACTTTAAATGAAGAGGACGTCTGGAACGCTTGAATCTCTTTCTCACGTTCTACAATTAATCTCACTGCCACACTCTGCACTCTACCCGCACTTAAACTTGGTTTCACTTTCCTCCACAACACAGGAGAAAGCTGAAAACCTACGAGTCTGTCCAAAATACGACGCGCCTGCTGGGCATCTACCAAATTTTGGTCTATGTCTCTCGGATGCTCGATAGCATGAAGTATTGCCGTTTTCGTGATTTCATGAAAAACAATACGTTTGGTATTGCTTGGTTTTAAGCCAAGTACCTCTGATAAGTGCCAAGATATAGCCTCTCCTTCACGGTCCTCGTCCGATGCTAACCATACCATATCGGCACTCTTAGCTAACTTTTTGAGTTCAGTAACTATCTTCTTTTTATCAGGAGACACTACATAGTTTGGGAGGTATCCCTTATCTAGGTCTATAGCTCCATCTCCTTTAGCCAAATCACGAATATGACCGAAACTGGATTTTACCGTATAATCTTTGCCTAGGTATTTTTCTATAGTTTTTGCTTTGGCAGGCGACTCGACTATGACTAGATTTTTTGACATTATTTATTGATTATAAGCTTTTTAGACCAGCTTTTATTGTCACTTATCACGAGTACGCTATAAACACCATTGACCAATGTCTCTGTGTTGATATATGTATTCTGTGGGTCTAAATTTTGCTGCAAAAGTAATCGTCCTGTGATATCCACAATAGAAACTCTAGCATTGGCATAGTTTTCTAATCCTTTTAGTTCCACTTTATTTTGTGCTGGGTTCGGTACTAGAGCTAGGTCTAGGTCACTTTCATATGTAGGAACAGAGAGCGCAAATTTTCCAAAATTAATATCATCGAGCAACACAGAATTACCTTGATTAGCGATCACATCAAAACGAATCAGTAAATTTTCGGCATCTGCAAACCTGCTCAAACTGATTTCTTTACTCTGCCAGTGACTAGGATTAGTAGGCAGCCAGTCTGGGCTAGCGGCATTCGTCTCCAGCTTGGCAGCATTCATTACCTCTAGGTTGATCCAGCTATTACCGCAATCGGTGGATGCCATGACGAGCATAATCTCTGAGGCAGCACTACTTCTTCTGGCATATGCATACTTGAAATGTAGATTAGCTTCATTCGGATAAGAGGCTAAATCTACCGGAGTACTAATAGCGCTCATCCTTAAATTATCCTCCGTATTTTCATCGATAACCACCTGTAACGAGCTGGTTCCTGAAAATCCTCTTGCTATGCTTCTTTTCCATCCATATTCACCAATGGTCTCTAATTGCCATGGGTTGATTGATGCCGCATCTTCAAAATCTTGACCGAAAGGAGCAGCATTTTGTGCCGTACTAGGCCGTACTGTGATAAAATACTCGCGAGTGACAGCATCTGTCCCTCCATTATTGCCTACTTCCAGCTCTACCTTGTATACTCCAGCGGTGTTATATACCACTACAGGGTTAGGCGCAGAGGATGTGGCAGGGGTACCTCCCTCAAATCTCCACGTGCGTTCTGTGATGACACCATTATAACTCAAATCTTTAAATTCCACATTCTCACCTTCACAAATCAATGTTTGTTCACTGCTGTACCAAAAATCTGCGGTAGGACCGCATAAAGGAACCGTATTTACTCCTGTAGCTATCAGATTAGCGCTAGAAACATTGAGTGCTCTTCCGTTTGTGCTACTTAAATATCCATTTGCTCTAGCAAGCTGTCCATTGGTAAATGCATTCATACATGCACCATTTGCATAGTCCATGAAATTTTCAACCATATCTGGCTCGTCTGGGCTATCGTTACTGCAGCTATTTGGGTTCTGACCTGCGGTACATCCGTAAGATGGTTCTAATACAGGAGGGGTGTCTGACACGCCATCTCCTCCAAAGCAACTGCCTTGAAATGGATGATATAGCCCTAACCAATGTCCTATTTCATGGGTTAACGTACGCCCTTTATCTGAAGCACTAGCACTTCCAATTGTACCAACTCTACTGTGTATCATCACTATACCATCAGTACTGGCTTGCTGTCCTGGGAACTGAGCATACCCCAGTATAGTTCCTTCCGTAGTACTCTGTATTTCTTTGACTATCCATATGTTTAAGTATTTATTGCGATCCCAGGCAGGAACAGAAGTCTTAGCAGACTCTACCCTATCATTGCGATCTTCAATCATATTTACGGGATCATACTTACGCGTAATTCCTTCTGTACACGAGCCATCTGGAGCTATACGCGCCAGCTTAAATTCAAGCTCGAAATCTGCGGCTCTTCCTGCGAATAGTGATCTTGTGTTTGAAGCATCCGGATTTTGACGTTGAAAATCTTCATTTAGTATTCTAATCTGATCTTCTATTTGAGCCTTGCTAATATTTTCTTCTCCGTATGCGTGAAGCACGTGAAATACTACAGGTATTGTCCGTATTGCCTTCTTAGATTTTACATCTACCGTTTCACCATACTCAAAATCGCGCTGCTGCTCGAAGTACTCCACAGCAGTTTGCCCTTCCGCAAGCTTATCCTCTACTAAACTCCTATTGTAGTCATCCGTCCCGCATTGTGCCCAAGCATTGGACACCAAGCTCATCATCCCCAGTATATATATTATCTTATTCATTTATTCTTTTGTCTACAAAAAAAGCGATTGAAACCTACAAACGCACTTAGTATCATGACATTTTAAAGTAATGTTTGATTCAATCTCAGTCCCTTCTATTAATTATCCGTCACTTCTAACTCTTCGGTAGACGCTACTATGGAAGAAACCGTAGCATCTCCAGTAACATTTACCACCGTACGACACATATCCAATATTCTATCTACCGGCAATATAATTGCGATCCACGCAGGGTTTAGCCCTACGCTTTCTAACACTACAATCATAAGGACAAGTCCTGCGCTAGGCACAGCTGCCGCTCCTATGCTGGCCAGTGTAGCCGTAAGCACTATTACCATCTGTTGTGTAAAATCTAGATCTATCATATGAAACTGTGCCATTGCCACTACGGCTACTGCCTGATACGTACTCGTCCCATCCATATTTACAGTAGCACCTATCGGTAGCACAAAGCTCCAAATAGGCTTAGGAACCTTTAGGTTGTCATTTACACACTCCATAGTCACGGGCAAAGTAGCCATACTACTGCTCGTGCTAAATGCTGTTATCTGAGCTTGTCTGATACCCGCTAAAAACTGCTTTATGGTGATGCGCTTCGCAAATAGATAAATGAGTAATGGGTAATAGATGAACGCAACCACTATAAGCGCAACCACCAAAACCCAAGAATAATGTCCTAAAAAAGAAAGTTGCTGATTGAGTTTATCTAAATTATCACCTGCAGACTTTACCAAACTTCCTGCCATAAGTGCAAAAACAAAAACGGGCATCACACTAATAACAGCATTGATCATGGCTATAAATACCTCATTCATTCCATTGACCAATTTACGTACTGGCTTAGCACTCTTTTTAGGCAACTGAACCAAGATTACACCAAAGAAGATTGCAAAGAATATAACTTGAAGCATGTTTGAGCTCCCTTCTTCATCGGATATGGAGTAAAAAATGTTCTGAGGGAATATATCCACTAACTTAGCCAATGGACCTTTGGACTTTTCTTTTGCTGCCTTCTCTAACTTATCCAGCGCTTCAGGGTCTATCGGTGTCATGGCTAACCTATCTCTCACCTGAATTACTTTATTTGAATACTGTGGATCCGTCAGAAAACTTACGTCATCTAATCTTGGAGCTGCGGGAGTTTCCGAGAGCCACAATTCATATTCAATACGCTTTTCTATTCGCGAGTCCTCGGAAGGAAATGTTCCCGGCTTAATCAAATTTACGAGCAAGAGTCCTATAAGAATAGCACTCATCGTGGTTCCTACATAAATCAATAGCGTTTTAATACCTACTCTACCAAGCTGCTTGATATTTTTAAGACTACCTATCCCTGCTATGATTGAAAAAAGGACCATAGGGACAGCTATGAGCTTGAGTACTCTTACAAAAATCACCCCAAATGGAGCAATATAATCTGCAGTAAACTGTACTCCAGCCTTTGTATCATTTACATCAGCGTAATACACCACTGACACGGCATAGATTACACCCAATACCAATGCTATGATAACCTGCCAATGCAGAGCCATTTTTTTCATAGCGTCAAATCAAAAGAAATTATTTGAGAATATAACTAGTCTAACCAAAATGAATCCGCTATCCAACCTTCATTCGCCTCTGTTACCATAAAATCACTCCTCTCTTAGGAAACATCGCAGGAAAACAGTTTTCACCTCCTGAAAAGACGGATAGCACACGCTCAATATTTCATCGTTAAAAAATATTTTAATCGCTGACAATCAATCACTTAATTGCAAATCAATCGCTTAAGCATCCGTTCGTCGAAAAACACACTTTTACCGTATACAAGAGATTAGTCTACCTGCTATCTTTGATAGTAAGTTCGTGCAGTGCATTTAACAACCTGTGTACGCAGGTGCTAATACTTTTATGTTTTTTTAAGAATAAAAACAGAATGAAAAAATCAGTAATCGTATGGCTATGTGCCGTACTTATGAGCGTATCGGCATATGCTCAATCTATCCCTGCCGCTAAAGTTCCGAGTCCTGTAAAAAAGACCCTAATGACCAAGTACCCTAAAGCTTCTGAAGTGGAATGGGAAAAAGTAGGGACCTCCTACCTGGCTATGTTTTCAAATGGTTACGATTGGACAGAAGCTACGTTCTCAGCTACTGGTGTATGGCAAAAAACTGCTGTAAATATGGACCCAGAGAAACTGCCTGCAGCATTGGCACAAACAGTAAAAAAAGGAAATCCTAATTTTGAAATCTCTAGTGTGATACGCAAAGATGTGGCCGCTGGACCGCCAACATATGAAATTATTTTAGATGGTGAAACAGAGAGCTACACGGCAATATACAAAGCCGATGGTACACTGGTAAGCAAAGTGAAAGCTGAAGAGGAAGAATACGAAGAATCAGACTCTGACGAAGGAGATTATTAATCGCTCCGCTCTATAAAAATGTAATACTAAAAAAGCATCCCGCAGAGCGGGATGCTTTTTTTATTGCCTTGAAAATAGAAGCACTTGCTTCCCTTACAAAAGTCCTTTTAGTAGCGCTTTCATACTCACCTCTTTTGAGATGATGCTTTCTAGCTCACTGATCTTAACACGGCTCTGCTCCATAGAGTCACGGTGACGAATGGTAACCGTCTCGTCTTCTAAACTATCATGATCTATCGTGATGCAAAATGGAGTACCTATCGCATCTTGTCTTCTGTAGCGTTTACCTATCGCATCCTTTTCTTCGTAGAAGCAATTAAACTCTAAGCTCAAATCCTTCACGATTTTCCGTGCCATTTCTGGCAAACCGTCTTTTTTCATCAATGGAAGAATGGCACACTGATAGGGAGCCAGAGCTGCGGGAAGTCTGAGCAGGGTTCGCGTCTTACCTTCACCTAAATCCTCTTCTTCCAATGCATTACTCATCAGTACTAAAAACATTCTATCCAGTCCTATGCTCGTCTCTACTACATAGGGAACATAGCTTTCATTTCGCTCGTTATCAAAGTACTGCAGTTTTTTACCTGTAAATTCTTCGTGCTTCTTTAAATCAAAATCTGTACGTGAGTGAATACCTTCTACTTCCTTAAACCCAAAAGGAAAATCATACTCAATATCTACCGCAGCATTCGCATAGTGAGCCATCTTTACGTGGTCATGGTAACGGTACTTCTCCGGATTGACACCCAAGTTTGTATGCCACTTCATTCGATGCTCTTTCCAGTAATCGTACCATTTCATTTCCTCTCCCGGCTGCACAAAAAATTGCATTTCCATTTGCTCAAACTCCTTCATACGCATGATAAACTGGCGAGCTACTATCTCATTTCTAAAAGCTTTACCCGTCTGCGCTATACCAAAAGGAAGCTTCATTCTTCCCGTTTTCTGTACGTTTAGGTAATTGACAAATATGCCCTGAGCCGTCTCAGGCCTTAGGTAAATCTGACTCTCCCCATCCGTAGCACTCATCTGGGTACTGTACATCAGGTTAAACTGGCGTACGTCTGTCCAATTCTTACTACCGCTTACTGGACAAGCTATTCCTAACTCTTCTATCAGCTCCTTTACCTTGGTCAGGTCATTCTCTAAGCCATCCTTTAACCTCGCATCTATCTCCTTAATCTTGGCATTGTTACGCGCTATATTGGGATTAGTGGCTACGAACTGTGCTTCATCAAAATCATCACCGAATCGCTTCTTAGCTTTATCTATTTCCTTTTGATTTTTAACTCTGTATTTTTCTTGATAGTCTTCTATCAGCACATCTGCTCTATATCTTTTCTTGGAGTCCTTATTATCTATCATTGGATCACTAAATCCGTCGATGTGTCCACTGGCTTTCCATACTTGTGGAGCCATAAATATAGATGCATCTATACCTACGATATTTTCGTGAAGCTGCACCATACTCTTCCACCAGTATTCGCGTATGTTTTTCTTGAGCTCTACTCCGTTTTGTCCATAGTCATATACCGCCGCTAGGCCATCGTATATTTCACTACTCGGGAAAACAAAACCATACTCTTTGGCGTGGGAAATGACGTTTTTAAAATGTTCTTCAGACATACTTCTAAATTGAGGTGCAAAATTAGCGTTACCCGTGTGATATACTAATATGCAATACACTTATATAGTAAAACTGTCTCATTGTAAATCCAAGTAGCTATTTATCGTAAAAACTTCGTAGTATTGATAGGAATGAAAGAGGACAAGATACGCATAGACCCATGCAGCGAAAACTGGGATGCGATGACACCGACTGAGCAAGGTAGACATTGCTCCAAGTGCGTTAAAACAGTGCACGATGTATGCAACACGACTGAAGAGAACATATGGAAAAAGTACGCGGAGAACGACGGCAACATGTGTATTCGCATACAAGCTGACCGAGTGACCAATCCGACCCCTCAACTCCCATGGTACATACGCCTCAGATATACCGCCGCCGCTGCCATACTTACACTACTACTGAGCATACAGCACAAACTATCACTGGCTCAGTCCGACAACGTAGATAAAAAAGTAGATGATTATGTAAAAACCATAGATAGCATGAAAATAACGGGCGTATTACTAGACAGCCTACTAGAGGAAAACAAAATCGCTTTTGCAACGGTGATACTATTTAAGAATGACAAAAAAATAGGCGGAGCATTCACCAATTCAGAGGGCAGGTTTGAGTTGACGGCTTCTGAGGCTGTGTCTGATACTGACAGTATCAGACTAGAAGTGAGTCAGGTCAGCTTCAGCACATTTAGTAAAAAAATAACCGCACTAAAAGACTCCTTGGACTGTGAAATATATTGTAAAGAAGAGCACATCTGCTTAAAAGAAGTGACCATCGCGGTAGATCGACGCAGCTTAAAAGAAGATATAAGAGTCATAATGGGCGCAATGCCATTGGGAAGAAGGATGACAGGAGTAATGATTTCAAATGGATCTAGAAAAATACTGGATGATTACGACACAAAAACGTTCTACTCAGACGAGATCGAGCGGTTCAACCTAGGTAGATAATGCTCGACTTACTTTGGAAAAAAGACTTTCCCATTCACGTAACCATACTTCCCGTTTGACTTCTTCTGCCAGAGGATGACGTAAAAATAAATATCTACCCCATCGCATTGATAGCACGGGATCAGTTCTAAGTTTTCAGAAAAAACCTCATTTGCTCCCATCTTTAATTCCTTTCCCATACCTCCAAAGTGACCGCCTTTATTTACTTTGTAGTGAGTAGTTACATATGGATCTGCACCCGCCTGACTAGCGATCTCCCCATCCCGCATCGTATATATTTCTAGAAAATAACTGGCGGAATCTTCTTTTGAATTTTTAACCTGCACCGTAGCATCTAGCCTACCTCTGTCATTGTCAGCAGCCGTAAAACCAATGTAGGCATCTGCTTTTTCTTTGGCCAAGGACCGAAGTCTTTTCATCACCTCTAGCTCGCTAGATCGCTGACCACTATTTATGATATCAAAGGTGATATCCCTATCATTGATCCATACCTGTGGGGAATACCAAGACTCGATTATCCCATCTACAATAGCTTCACTCGACTCCGTGATAAATATATCTTCGTATTTAAAGTGTGTAATAAGTGGCACTATGGTATCTCCCATTTCCTCCGCTACTTGATGTATAAGTGGCACTGCCCATCTGCCGCAGCCACCGCAGTTTGTACTACCAAAATGGTGCACCAATGGCCTATAGGTGTAGTCTACACTACCCCCTACTTCTAAGCTTTCATCCGGTTCCGTCTCCGGTGCTTTATCCTTGCACGAAGTGATCATTAATACGCCGATAATAAAAAAGCTGAGCAGGTAGTTATACTGTTTATTCATAAGGATAGGTACAAATATGAGAATTATGGACCAGTGATATCTCCTCACTTATTCAAATCTCTTTTTTCATTAAACGAACAGAATAGTTTTCCTTTGCTACATTGAAAATCATTAGGTCAGATTTTTTAAAAAATGCCGGCAAGCTATTTAGTGGTTCGCTAGCTGCCCAAGCTATTGGTTTTGGAGCTATCGTATTCTTAGGGCGTATGTACTCTCCCGAAGAGTTTGGCGAACTCGATATTTTCATGAAAATGGCGGTAGTACTAGTGGCCATAGCGGGACTTCGATACGAAGTAGCTATCGTGGTGGAAGATGATAGTAAAACTGCTCAAGACATTACTCGACTAAGCTTAATCTTAAACCTTTTTATCTCCCTTCTAGTCCTCTTAGTGGTCATCAGCTTCAAGAGCAGCATTGCTTCCTTTTTCAAACTAAGCCATCCCAATATACTCTACGCCTTACCGCCAGCCATCTGGCTTCTGAGCAGTACCGACACCCTTGTGAATTGGCGCAACAGGGCAAGAGAATACGGTGTCATATCTACCAATCGTATCGCGACTTCACTCTCCGGAGTAGGTTATAAATTAGCACACCCCTTCCTCGCTGTGGTTTCTGGTAATGGGTTGGTCATTGGTCAAATCCTTGGGCAGGTCGTAGCGTTGATACATATCGTATTTAAACTCCCCTTTTCGTTATTTCAGACCTCCGGTGACGCTATCAGAACCGTAGCTAAGAAGTATAAATCCTTTGCACTGTTTAGCTCTCCAGCTGCTTTACTCAACATTTTAGCCGTGAATATGCCATGGTTTATGATAGCCACGTTTGATGGACAAGCAGCCACGGGTCATTTTGGTAATGCATATAAACTCACGTATTTACCCATGAGTATGTTGGCTTTAGCTTTAGGTCAAGTATTTTTCGAGAAAATAGCCCGTATCAAATCAGATAAAAAAGAAGCCGCTGCCATGTCTCATCAGCTCATAAGCCTAATGTTTTGGGCAGCTCTTATCCCGGTGGTGATACTTGCTGTCTGGGGAGATCAAATAGCTCCTGTCGTATTGGGTGACCAATGGCACGAGGCAGGCATCTATATTCAGATTACCATACTCTTTTACTTCTCTATGTTTCTGACTACTTCTTTTTCGAGCGCTTTCTCTACCTATAATAAACTCAACTTTCAGCTTTTATATAACCTTGCATTCTTAATCTTCACCTCGTGTGCACTGTATTTCGGATATACGATTGGCGGCAGCACCAGAGTCGCACTGGCGTGGTTTACCATAGTGGGAGCAGTCCTCCGAATCTTAGTTCTTAATTATTTCTTCGTCCTCTTTGGTAAAAACCTAATCGCAAAGACCATATTTGCTCTGCTCTTCACTGGAATACTTATCTATATTGGATTTGGCATTAAAGAAGGATTTTAAAGCACCGTGGGCATCGTAAAAAACATAGCAGAGTCATTAGACGACAATCTACTCAGACACTTCGTGAAGTGGCTTTGGCCGCATTATAAGCGTCCACGTACGGGCTATATGAAGAATCACCAAGTATTGCGTCAGTATTTTTTTTGGCAAAAAATAGTACGGGTAAATGGTGCAGTGCCATGGCCGGTAGACTTTCGCAGCAAGATAGTAGATTGGCCAAACATCGATAAAGGTATCTGCTGTGACCCAGGAGATAATCCAGGCATATACATCAATGCCAGCGGAGGATTAAAGTTGGGGAACAATGTAAACATAGGCCAAAACGCCATACTCACCACTCAGAATCACTACAAATACGACCACCGAAAAAAGAGCCATACCCAAGGAATAACCATAGGAAACAACGTATGGATAGGTGCCAATGTGAGTATAGTAGCCGGCACTACCATTGGAGACAATGTCACCATAGGAGCTGGATGCTTTATAAAAGGAGAGATCCCTAGCAACTGTACCGTGATACTCAAAGCAGAGAACCTAGACATTATCCCGAAGACTAAACCCTACGAGTGGGACTGTACACAAGATGAGTTAGGCTAGCAGTTACCGTAAAATGTAGTTAGGTAACGAGCAACAATGGACTGATTTTTAGCTCCTTCAAGAAGTGAAAAATACCCTATGTGTACTTCCTCCATAATTTTTATAAAAGATATACGGTCTAAGTAAATAATAATCTTACTTTTGCAGACCTTTTTTAACAGAACAAAATGGCAAATCATAAAAGCACGCTAAAGAGAATCAGAAGCAACCAAGCTAAAACAGCTAGGAATAAGTATCAGCATAAAACGACTAGAACTTGGATAAAGAAAGTACGTTTATCTGAAGACAAGTCAGAAGCTGAGAAAGTAATGCGTGAGACTTTTTCTAAACTAGATAAATTAGTAAAGAAAAACATCATACACAAAAACAAAGCAGCAAACGTGAAAAGCAAATTAGCGAAGCACGTAGCTAATTTAGGATAATATCCTTCTTAAAATCATATTTTTGAAGCCTTGACGATTTCGTCAGGGCTTTTTCATTTATTCAAATTTTGGCAGAATATATCTCTATAAAAAACTGGAGCGATGATGACAAACCGCGCGAGAAGCTAGCAGCCAATGGCCGTGAGACACTAAGCAATGCGGAACTACTCGGCATACTCCTGGGCAATGGCACACGCAGTAAGTCTGCCGTGGACTTAGCCAGAGATATTCTAAACCTTGCTAAAAATGACCTCAATCAACTGGCGAAGCTCAGCATAAAAGACCTCTGCCAAATAAGCGGTATCGGTCCAGCTAAGGCGATCACTATTATAGCTGCGATAGAGCTCGGTGGACGCAGAAAGAAGGCCGAAAGTACCTCCGAGTTTATACGCAGTAGCCACGACGTGTATGCTTACTTTAGACCGCTCCTCCAAGACAAAGAGTATGAAGAATTTTGGGTGCTATTTCTAAACAGAGCTAACAAAATACTAAAAGGCTACAAAGCAAGTGACGGAGGCGTATCTCATACGGTAGCAGACCCTAAACGGATATTTAAAGCAGCCCTAGAGCACAACGCTTCCAACCTAGTGCTCTGCCATAACCACCCCAGTGGGAATCTAAGCCCTAGTGCTGCAGACCATCGTCTGACCAAGAAACTAATAGCTGCTGCAAAAAACCTAGACATGAGCATCATAGACCATATCATAGTGACCGATGGAGGATATTATTCGTTTGCCGATGAGGGAGAGTTAGGAGAATAGAGTACAACCTAAGCTCCCGATTTACACCCTTATTCCTATTAAAATAATTTCAATTGTTTTTTAACCTTAGTAGGCCTCAGGTTATTGAGATCTAGCACAAAAGTGATTCGTTCACCGAAATTATCTATTCCAATAAGTCCATTCTCCTGGTAACCCGAAACGTCAGAGCTTTGAGCTAGATTTAAAAAGACTTCTAGCCTATCCGGTATCAACTCTATCTCAATCCCAACAGTGTAGAAGAAACTACTTCCTTCCTTATTAAAAGGAACATCCTTAATATCATTGAACGTAAGAATCTCTAGATACGGCTTAAAAGGTAGCTTTCCTGGAAGTGGCATTGTCACATTAGCAGTAAGCATCCACTGGTCTGCTGATGCAATAGGCCCTACAAACTTGGAGAAGTCCCTACGATTACTGATCTGATTTCGGAATAATCCATAATCCGCATTACGGTGCATGAGGTAATCGTCAAATCTATAGTCATAGTATCCAGCCCTATTTGCACTTCCTACACTATTTTGATATTGAGTACTTTTATATTCTTGAAGCAGATACGCCCCGTAAAAGCGTAATTCTAGCGGTTTATCTTGTATGCCAATATCCAGATTATACTTAAACACACCGCTTACTCTAGCAAAGCTTTCTTGCTCTTTTTCTTCCCCTATATTTGGGAAATAGCGAATAGTATCTTGCTCATTCGTCACTGTATCTGTCCGAATAAAGCGAATTTGAGGATTAGACAAGTCACCTAATACCACTTTGTTGGTCAACTGACCGTACTCTAGCATTCCCTCAAAACTGTAGCTGTTTAGGGCTCGCTTATTCTGAAAACTATAGGTAGCTGTAGCAAAACTCCTAGAGTTACTTCTACGCGTACGAGGACCGGATAGGGTATCATCGTTTATTTCAAACTGTGGAGATAAGAATATATGGTCCACCTGCAGACGAATACTTTTCTCAATAGTACTTCGTTGGGTCTTTTTAGGTAGATGATACTCTATGTATGGCGCTATCTTCAGATACTTATACTCCTGACCCACATTCCTCTCTTGAAAACTAAAACTCATAGCATCCACTCCCAATTCTAGGTAATTTGCAGTATCAGATAATGGCAGTGTGTAGTTCACACCCGCAGTACCATTGACAGTCTTCTTCTCAAACGAATACATAGGAAGGACATGGTACTGAAATCTCTTATTACTCAGTGCGTAATTATGTATCCCCACTCCGAGCATTGTTTTATCGTAGGCATTCCATCCTAGCGTAGGCAACCAGTATACCTCACGAACTCCCGCTTTATCTCTTCCTGTGGCAAACTTTAATTTATGCGGGGGCTTAGCGTAATTATTATCTGTAAATAAATCTAACGTTTTTGATTTGTCATCTATTACCGCTAGTCTCACTGAACTATCTGTGGGGATCACCATTTTCTCTCCTGGATTTACGTTGAACCATATAACGTTCGTAGTTTTATCCTTGGTAAACGCCACAGGTACCGGCGCATTAATCACTCCAATATTTGCAAGTTCATATCCATTTTTATGCTCTTTTATTCGGTAGTCTAAGGTGCCAGTCCCCTTAAGAACCTCATCAAAAAACCAAGACAAGTCTTCTCCGCTACTAGCTTCAAAACTGCGTTTCATATCATCAGGCAAAGGATGCTTAAACTTCCAAGTATTAAAATAAGTGCGCATGCACTCTCTGAATAAATCTTCACTCAAATACGCTTTGAGATATCCAAAAGACTTAGCGCCTAGTCCATAGACACTTAGTCCGTAGTTAGCTCCTGTAAGTTCTTCTGATGCAGATGCTATAGGTTGATAGGTATTTGTCAGGTAATTATCTCTTACAAACGCCATCATTATAGTCGTATTAAGATCTCCAAGTCCAGGTTTCTTATTCTGAGCCATGGCCTCTCCTTCGTAGTAGCTATTAATGGACTCATCCATCCATGGATACGTACGCTCATTATTCGCCAGAATCCCGTAAAACCAATTGTGCCCAACCTCATGCACAATCACTTCTTCACTCATAAAATCACACAATGTGATCATAGGATACTCCATACCACCTCCCGCTTTGAGTTCTCCATGGACCACTGTAGCGTGACTATAGGGATACGTACCCACATTATCGGAGTAGTATTGTATCGCTGTTTCTATATGATCTAAATCCTTCTTGTCTGGCTCAGTAGCTACTACGCGCGCAAGCACCTGAGTAGTACCTAAATCTATCTCTTTAGTCACATACCCCCACTGCTTACTTGCAAACCATGCAAAATCATGTACATCAGCTGCTTCAAACCGGACCGTCTTAGTATTCAACGCGCTGAGGGGTACTGTATCTACCGCGTTTTTGGTAGTGGTGAGTTCACCTGCATTCATGCATTCTCCGGTAGCCACTAGAGTATAGTTACTGGGCAGTGTCACAGCTACTTTAAACGAGCCAAACTCAGCGTAAAACTCGCCTTGATTTAGGTAGGGCATCGGATTCCATCCATTCACATCATACACTGCGGGCTTGGGATACCACTGGGAGATAAAATAGTTTTGTCCCTCGTGCCCCAGTCGCGAAAAGACCTTCGGTATTTTGACAGTAAAGCTTGTAACCAGTGTCCGTTTTTCTCCGCTGGTCAGCGGCTCATTGAACTTCACTTTTAGTACATCTATATGCGCAGTAGCTTCGGTGGTTAGCGCTTTACCGTTCGCTGTAAAAGCGATGCCTGATATTTCGCCTCGCTCATCTTCCGTCGCATAGTAAAACTCTGTTTCTCCATTTTCAAGCATTTGTTTAGCAAACGCAGTCTCGTTGTTTTTATACGCATTCGGCCACAGATGAATATACATTTCTTGAAGGACATCAGGACTATTATTGGTATAGGTAATGGCTATATCTCCAGTAAGCTCGTGTTTCTTATCATCTAAGGTGACGTCTATGACGTAATCTACCTGCTGCTGCCACGGGGCTTGCTGAGTGTACTGAGCCAAAGAAGTAAACTTGAGAAAAACCGAGACTAAAATTATACCGTACTTATGCATTCTTTTGAAGATATTATGTTGGCAAAATAAGGGTATATAACGTACTTTGCATTATATTAAACTGTCAAGTATTGCGTAGTTTTGGATAAAGAGGAAAGGATATGATGGAAAACAGTGATTTTTTAGATGAGGGGATGGAAGAAAGAGCACAAAACTTTGAGCGAATGCTCGAGAGTGGAGAGTCGTTTTTTTACGACAATGACGAACTGGGACAACTTATTGACTACTACCTTGATTTCGAACAGATAAATAAGGCCACCAAAGCTATTGCTTATGGAGAATCTATCTACCCTTTCGAAAGTTTTTATCAAATTAAAAAAGCAGAAGTATTCATCGCCCAGCGAAACATCAATGGCGCTATAAAGCTCCTTGAGAAATACCGTACCATTGAACCACAGAATCCTGAGATAGCACAGCTGCTAGGAGACTGCTATGCGCTCAGTCTTCAATACAAACGAGCATTAGATTGCTACCTTTTTGCGCTTAATTTTGACAGCACCAATGATGAGCTACTGCTCAGACTTGCACGTGTAAACTTTGCTCAGGGAAATAACAATAAAGCACTCTCTTATCTGAATGCATTCCCGAGTGATTACATGTATGACGAACTCAGTGTACAGGAATTTCTAAAGTTATTCCTCGACTACGGTCAGCATACAGAGGCAGTCACTTTCTTACAGAAAATAATAGATAACGACCCGTATAACTATAGCGCTTGGTACTTCCTAGGGCTGGTTCACCAAAAAGAAGAAAACTATGAAGAAGGCATATCCGCCTATGAGTTTTGTATCGCTATAGACGACGAGAACACCATGGGTCACCTCGGCAAGGGAAACTGCCTCATGGAACTGGATAGAAACGAAGAAGCTATCGCATCCTTCAAGCTATCCTTAGACAATGACGAGTCTGATGCTGAAGTATTTTGCAACATAGCCGAGTGCTACGAAAATCTAAAAGATGATGCAGCGGCAAAGTACAACTACCAAAAATCCATACGACTTAATCCAAACTTGTCTGACGCCTACTTCGGGCTTGCTACGGTATATAAACGCGGTGCAAAATTGCGCGAAGCAGAAAGAAATCTCTTAAAAGCAATTGATATAGATCGATACGAGAGCATGTATCATATAGAGCTTGCAGAAGTATACCTCATCAATGAAAACAGTGAACGCTGTTACTACCACTACGAACAAGCGTATGAAATAGACTCGGATACCACGGAGATTATACTTGATTTTGCCCACGCAAAGTTTGAGCTAGGTGATATAGAGGACGCCCTAGCGCTTCTTCTCGAGCACCTCGAAAATCACGATGAGGACCACCGGATGTATTACCGTATAGCCTCCTACTCATTTGTTTTAGGTCGCTTTGAGAAAGGGTACAACTTCTTACATGCTGCACTTAAGATGAACCCAAAGGAGTACATGCTACTGTATGAGTTTGCTCCTTTAACAGAAAACCTTGATAATGTCACAAATATTATAGATTTGTACTTGAAATAAACCAATGATAAATCCAGATTTTAAACTGAAAAATATTCCTGAGCGTACTGTAAAGCCAAGACAATCTGGCTTAACTATGGTAATGGACAAAGGATTAAGCTGCAGAGAAGTAGAAGATTTCTTAGAAGTATCCGCAGATAAAACTGATATCGTAAAGCTAGGCTTTGGCACTAGTACTGTTACTCCTAATTTAGATCGCAAAATAAAAATATATCAAGAAGCAAATATCCCCATTTACTTTGGAGGAACGCTTTTTGAAGCTTACGTAATCAGAGGTCAATTTGATGATTATAAAAAGCTACTGGACCGTTTTAATGTGAGTCACGTAGAAGTCTCTGACGGAAGTATTGAAATATCGGAAGAAGAAAAGTGCGGCTACATCCGCTCACTCGCTAAAAACTTCACAGTGCTTAGCGAAGTCGGAAGTAAAGATGCCGAAAAGATCATACCACCGTACAAATGGATCGCTATGATGAAGGCAGAAATAGAAGCAGGTGCTTGGAAAGTAATCGCTGAAGCCAGAGAAAGCGGTACCGTAGGTATCTTCAGAAACTCCGGCGAAGTGCGCTCAGGACTCATAGAGGAAATACTCCAACACATTCCACTAGAGACTATACTATGGGAAGCACCTCAAAAAGTACAGCAAGTATGGTTTATGAGTCTATATGGTCACAATGTAAACCTAGGAAACATAGCTCCTAACGAAGTAATTCCTTTAGAGACACTAAGGTTAGGTCTGCGTGGAGACACCTTTAGTACATGGCTATAAGCCCAGCTATAACTCAAAAAAAACTAAAAAGCCCCAGAATAAATTATTCTGGGGCTTTTTTATCTTCATTCAGATAAAAACTATTAATCTTCTACTATTTCTCTTCGTATGAGTGTAATGTCCAACGGTGTCTTGCCGTCGTCCTCTGCTGGACCTTGATATCCTAAGGTAACAATATAAGTGCCACTCGCTGGCACCCTGAAACTTAGTTGCTCTGTGCGTTCATCATCTCCTGCTATGGGTTTCATCTGTATATCATACACCTTAACAAAGGTTTCTATATTAGACTCAGAAATATCTATGTTAAATATGTAGTCAAACCCTTTCTCCGCAGGAAACTCATATTGATAAACGTTTTTTTCTTGAAGTTCTATAACCTGACTACGTACGAACTTCCATTGTACTGAAGGATTAATCTCTACCACTTGGGCTACTGCTGACTGAACAGTTAGCAGACCTATAAGTACAAGTACTCCCTTAAATAACTTCTTCATTTTCATCTTTACGTTCTTCGCTCAATCCTTTTTCTTTTAGACGGGTAAGCTGCTCCAAGCGTTGCCTAAAATCTTCACAAATTGAAAAAATATTGTACACGTGCTTATTTACCAGTATATCTTTATGTTTCATTCTCGTTCCTATTAACTCTGCCTAAGATACGAAAAAAAGCTAAGAATGGTGTCTATTTTTGATGTATTCAGATAACTTAGAATAGAGGCTTTGGAGCTCTTCATTATCTAGCATCTCTAAATGTTTATCTATCACTGCATTATCGCCACGCATAGCTGGACCAGTCTGCCACACAGCAGGCTCACCTTTTTTTAACCTAAGTGCGGTCTCTTGTATAATCGGGAGTAAATTATCAAACTCCAAGCCTTGCTTTACTAAATAGTCGTTTGCAATGGTATACATAGCGTTCGTGAAATTATTAGCAAACACGGCCGCTAAGTGATATTCCTTACGCTGAGTGGAGTTTACCTCCCTTACCCGATTACTGATAGAGTCTGCCAAGTCGTGTAGCTTAGACTTTACGCTATCGTTACTCCATTCTATAAATAATGGCACCTCCAATATATCTTTCACCTCTTCCTTACGAAGACTTTGTAAAGGATAAAGCACACCATAATTGCTGGAGTATTTAGCCAATATATCCATCGATACCGGCCCTGAAGTATGACATACTATTGCATTCATTCCTCCCGGGACATCTTCTAAAATTTCATAATACGATTCGTCACTGACACATAAGATCACAAAATCCGAATCTTTGTACATCTCACTCGGTGTATCACCGTAGTATGCGCCGAATTTGCTTGCTAGCTCTTTGGCGTTAGCTACATTTCTGCTAATCACCTGATTGATACTGTGCCCTGCCTTGTCCAGTGCGTGTGCTAAATTAGTGGCTACATTTCCACTTCCTATGAAGGTAATCTTAAACCGCATTTTTGCGAAGCTCTAGTCGATTCCAAGTAGCTATTCCGAAACCAACGACCATCATCACGGTACCTAGCCATAAGAAGTTAATGTAAGGAAATACAATCGCCTTCATCACGATAAATTTAGGTTGAGGAGTCGTTTCTGCAATTTCCAGCACGGCTGTAGGACTCCCGTTTTCAGAGGGTCTCACTTCAAACCCGAAACGCAATCCTGCTTCAGCTACTTCTTCTCGTATACTAAAGTACGTATTGGCGTTAATCCCAAAAATAGGATTCGCTTCCAGCATTGTTTTCCCTCTTTTTATCTTGAGATTAGCCTTTGCCAGCGTCGTATTCTTCAGTCCAATGCTTTTGCCATCTCCTTGCTCCACTCCTGTAAAGTAAACCACGCCATTTGCAGTAATGATACTGTCTCCTTTCTCTATCGTAAATTCTTTTACGTTTTGCCATGAGATACTATCATCATTCGGCTTAGGCAGCGAGGTGATGTGTGTGTACACATCATACGTAAGGTAATGACGCGTATCTGGGTTAGGTAGTATTCCTCCCATGTCCTCGTTGATCTGGGTGTTCGGCAAAAGTGTAAACTCTTCTAATCCATCGATAGACTTATAGTTCACCTTAAAGTAGATATCCTCTCCACTCGCACTATCTCCTTGATACGTTACCTGAAAATCTCCTAGTCGAGTAGGCTCGTCCTTGATAAGAAGCATGTTTTCTCTACGCGCTTTCTCATCAAAATTACCCATCTGACCACTGAAGTCTGCAGTAATGACCTGCTTCTTTGCACTACTCACTAACACACCGAGAAGCATCATACCAAATCCAATATGTGCTATGGATGATCCACTGAGTTTAAACTTTCGCACACTCAGTAGTATGTAAGCCAAGTTACCTACCATCGCAAAAATACCGGCAAGCATTAGTATTACGTGCATTGGATTCGTAATCCCAAAAAGGAAAATCCCTCCCATTGTCAAGACTACCGCTATCGCCGCAGTAATTAGTATTTCTTTTGACAGTTTGGACTTATCCGGTGTACTTTGGTACCTAAAAAACTGTGAGACAGCCATAAGAATTGCTATCACTATAGCAATAGGCATCTGGTACATGTTGTAATATCCAATTACATCCTCAGGCGGCACTAAATTAGTGCCAAAAATCTTATTAAACACTGGCTTAGAGGTGCCCACAAGCACTTGCACGGCACTCAGCACGAGCATCAATGAACCTATAAACATCCAAAACTCTCGACCCGTAATATCGTCTTCACTCGCCTTATTGGTGATGTTTTTATTTAGATTAAATACGAACCAAGCTAGGCCTACAATACTGAGAATCAGTAATGGATAAAAACTTAACTTGGTATAGAATGGCAGAAGCAGTACTAAAATACTTACAGGTATAATGATATACCACCGTTTTCGAGCACCTTCTGTCACTGCTATGATAGGCAGCCAGATAAAGAGAACCACGAACTGCATGAGTTGCCCGGCTAAACCTAAGTCAGTAAATGCGTGTACTGACGTATCTCCCAACACTCCACTTCTCGTCAAGAAACTCGCATAGAGCACCATGATAAAGGTAGAGATAACCAAGGTATACGACGCTATCGTAGAACTATTGGTTACTTTCTTAATAAGCATAAGGTGTATACCGCTAATGAGCAATAACCATGGAACAAGTGAAGCATTTTCTACCGGATCCCACGCCCAGTAGCCACCAAAACTAAGTGACTCATATGCCCAGAAACCACCCATAATAATTCCAGCACCGAGTATCATACCTCCAGCTAAGGCCCAAGGCAATGCGGGTTTTATCCAAGCTCTGTATTCTTTTTGAAAGAGTGAAGTAACCGCAAATGCAAATGGCACTATAGTCAATGCAAAGCCTAAGAATAGTGTAGGTGGATGTATTACCATCCAGTAGTTTTGAAGCAATGGGTTTAATCCTGTTCCGTCTACTATATTTTCAAGATAGTTAGGCGAACTGAATATAGGAGCCTGCATCTTATCCCTCAGCAGCTCAAACGGGCTACTTCCTAAAGTATAGATATCTAAAATATTGATACCCAAAAGCATCGCAGTCAGGACCACCTGAGCCAGCGCCATGATAGCAAGTACGCCTCGCTCCCATCTTTTAGCCGTAAAAATAAGGATAACACCCAGCAGTGCATTCCACACCATCCAGAGTAAAAAACTTCCTTCTTGCCCTTCCCAGAAGCACGATATCATATACCTAAGAGCTAGCGTCTTACTGCTGTGTTCGTAGGCATAAGCATACTCAAAGTAATGCTGCTGTATAATGACAAATAGGGTTACGAATATGCCGAGAACCGCTATGGTGTGAATACCATAAAACAGTCTTCCAAGACTTACATCTGTACCCTTATCTGCTGAGGACTTTGCATAAAAAACAGCACTTAAAAGTGCTGCCACAAAAGATAAGACTACAAAAAAGTGTCCTAAGTTACCGATGAAGAGATTCTCTCCTACGTAGGTTATTGTTTCCATTGCTTATTAGCTTCTTGATGCTTGCGCTGCTCGTTGCGTTTCCTCGTCCTTATACTTTGATGGACACTTAGGGATTACCTTAGTAGCTCTGAATATATCTCCATCCACGTGTCCATACATATTTACGGTCTCTGCCCTTTCAAAATCCTGTTGCTTTGGTTCTGTAGAGACTACTTTTCGAATTTCACCTTCTTTATCTTTCAGATAAAAAGAGAAATAGTTCGCGTCTTTCACAGGATCGTACTCCATAGGCATATCCTTAGCTAGGAATCCCGTAATGTGATACGTATCTCCAGGATTAGCAGCAGCTTCTGTGAATGTAGAACTCTTCTCTGCTCCGCTGTACGTACTCATGATACCTGCTATGGCTATCGCTAGTAGGACTAATAATATGATTGCTTTAGGCTTCATTTCTATCTTTTTCTAACTTAGTTATCTTCTTATCTAATCTTACTAAATACAACGTAATAAGACTGAAAATGATTACTAGAACGGCAATAACAACGTAAATTTTTCCACTTTGATAAAAGAAGTCATCTACCGGCGTCTGTGCAAGAGCACGGTATCCTAGTAAAAGTATAATCCAACTATATTTCCTCATCTTTTCTTTTTAGTTCTGTTAATCTGTATTTGAGCGTGGCTATCCATACTCCTAATAGTATCCACCCTATGCCTGCCAAGTAAAACACCTTGCGCAAGTTATTGTCTAAATCTAAACTACTGAAAGCTATCGTATCTCCACTGGCCGGATGCAGACTCGTCTCTGCCATACGCGGATATATAATGATAAGCACAATGTAGATGGGAAAGGCAAAAAGATTATACACCGCAGAGAACTTCCCGCGTTGATTTTCGTCTTCTATGCTATTCCTCAGGATGTAATACGCAATGTAGATGAGCATTCCTATGGCTGCTCCATTGAGCTTCGCATCCTCTATCCACCACGTACCCCACGTAAATCTAGCCCAAAATGAACCTGTAGCTAATCCCATTAACCCAAATAGCATACTGACTTTTACAAAGCTACTACTCAAACTGTCGTGCTGAAGGTTTCCAGAACTCAAAAACTTAATACCGTATATGTAGGATACTACCAAGAGTATAATCATACTAAACCACATAGGCACGTGAAAATGCAGGTTGCGTATGGTTTTGGCAAGAATACCTATATCATCTGGAGCAGGCATCAGTAGACCACCTATGATAGCATAGATAATGCACACTACCGCGAGTATTTTCCACCAGGATTTTCTCATTTTTTTTCTTCTTAGCAAAGGTAGTTTTTTATACCTTATGAGAAATGAGCTTACACAGAATTTTGAATGATTCGAGATAATGTGACCAAAGCTACTAACAGTAAAAATGCCGTTATTGAAATAACGGGACACTCTATTCTCGATGCAAGCTGACTGGCAAAAGGTGAGTTTTAAAAATTAGTTAATCAAACTTCCCGTCTTTCTTATCTTGATTGAATTGTTTTCTTCGAAGCATCACATATCGCATAAAAGCGAACAGAGCTACCCCTATGAATAGATAACCAGAAGTCTTATCTGGATTTTTTGAAGTTAAGATACTAAATGCTTCAAAAACAGACACTGCTGCTACGAGCATCCAGATGATTTGTAATATGCGCGGTAATTTTTTCACTGTACAATAATAGATTAAATGACTGAATGGTTAAATCAGTCTTCCTCAATGGTTTCCTCCTCTCCTATTTCTTCGTCTAAGTAAACTATCCCCGTCACCTTAATGAACGTGTAGTTCAGAAAATCCTCATCACTCTCAAAACCTTCCGCCATGATAATTTTCTCGTTTCTAATACGCACACGTACAGGCTTATCTGAGGTAACTCTCCGTTTTTTCTTGTCCCAAATGAGTTCATCCGTTTTGATCTCCTCATCATTTCTATTGAGTACCCGCACACTGTCTCGTATCTCAATACGATCGTCTTTCTCGTAATGCATAGCGTACTTTGCATCAAGTTGACTACTCGTGTCTCCTATATCATCAAAAAAAACAGCGTGTACTCCTACAGGCATTTCAACCCGCGGATTTTCCTTGTCTGGAAATCGCTTCATCACAGGAGCTGCTATAGTAGCTCTAAGAATGGCTGAATCAGTATAGGTAATCTGAACACCATTTGCCACCTCCACACTCAGGCTATCCATAGTAGCATTTAGGTCACTTAACTCCTTCACCGTATGATCACTGCTGCACGCCATGAAAAAAGCGGCAGTAAGTACTACTGCCGCTTTAGTGATATGTTTTTGAAATAGCATCGCTATTATCCGCCGATGGTCCGCACTGTGGTAGTTTCACCTATCCAGCACCCAACACTGTAGCTATCTCCGTTATTTATCCCCTTGAAGAAGGCATCTTCTTTTCCAGGAAAATAGGAAGAGTATTTATTTATTTGATCTTGAGCATCTTTTGCTACACTCGGATCTACATTTTTAGCCTTATAGTATTTATCTACGGCTACTAGATATACACCTCCTCTACCAAGATCTCCGGTCCCACAAGAACTTGCACTCGCTGCATACGCATCTCCTATAAGAATATAGGCTTCTCCACTATTCGGGTTAATAGCTAAGGCCTTACGTGCATAGTCTCTTACCGTACTGTATTGCTTGTTATTTTTGGCAGTTTTAGCCAGTTTTATCCAAATCTCATATTTAGCCTCATCAGTAGGAGCTAAATCTGCTGCTTTGGTATAGTAGCTTACCGCTTTCGTGTCATCTCCTTGCTTACCAAAAGCTTTGGCAAGACTAAGTGCTGCATCCGTACTTGGCTCAAGCGTAAATAGTGCTTCAGAACATTCTAAGTAAAACGCCTTGCTATCGCATCCACCTCGGTCTAGAAGTTTCACCGTAGCTTTTAACCACGCTACATTTGTTTTATTATCCGCATAGTAAGGCTTTTTAAGCTCCTCTAGTTTATCACAGTCTAAGTAAGGCTTCATCATACCTATCACTGCGTCTTGCGTGGATAACCATTTTACTCCTTTAAGAGAGTCTTTGACACTAGCACCTGCAGCCGTATAGGTAACAATATTTGCATCTATTATCGGAGTCACCTCGTCCAGAATCATAAATAAGCTATCTAAACTTAATTCTTTTTTCTTGTACTGCTTTACCCCTGCATATACATAGTCTTTAGGTACATCATACTTCGTCTTATCTCCTTGTAATTTTAGAGACTTACTGAAAATAGCAAGCGCTTCTTCACGATTAGCTGGTGAAAGCTTCGCCATATCATCTGCTTTCTTACCTAATACATATCCTTCTTGTCCAAAGAACTCAATTCTCTTATCGTGACACAGTAGCAAGGTATCTACCAAGCCTTTAAATCTTGGCTTATACTCCTCTTCTCTAAGTACTTTTTTAATGATGTACGGCCCACTGTATGTGATTCTTTTTTGGATACAAGGAGCATTGTCAAAAAGGTACTTCCAGTATGGGAATGCTTCTACGTACTTCTTCTCTTGGTAGTACTGATTAAATAGAGATAACTTCTTCGCAGTAGTCACACTGTCTGATCCCCACTTATTTTGACAAGCTTCTGGATTATTGTCATCCTCGTCATCATCATCTGTGTCTTGGGCTATCGCAGTAAAACCTACGAAGGCCATAAGCATAAATAAAATGTACTTCTTCATTTTGTTGTTTATCGATATTTCCGTTTTGTAAACCATTTGTCGTTTAAATTTAATCCTATTCCTATATTAAAATAATCTTCTTGTATCAATTGGTTAGCAGTACTGCCTCTCTTCACATATTCTGCACTGAGATTTATTCTACTCACTATTGCTACTTTCTCATCTTCTGTTCTTACCGACTTAACTATTGGTAATCCTAGTCCAAAACTTATGCCAACTTCAGAAATTTGATTCCCAGCAAAGTTGTAGTACAGATTTTCGTAACGCGCTCCTAAGCGATACTCTACTTTTTTAAGAAAGTTCCCTTTGTCTCCATACTTAGGCAATGGCACTATGCTAAATCCTGCTGCTAATCGCGTATTATCAAAAAACGTATTCCCTGATCTGCTATCTGTAACACCTGACCATAAATTTTGTTCAGCTTCAATGCTCAGCGTCCATACATCACCATATTTCAATGTATAACCCAGTGTAAATCCGATGGGCTTGGTAGTCGTATCTCGCTTATTATCTTCAAAAAGAATTGTATCAATAGGTACTTCCTCCCCCAATGCAAATCGAGTACCGACTACAGTCTGAGAAAACCTATACCCATCACCAATAAGCTGAGTAGCTCCTTGATACGAAGCCGCGATGGTATGATCCAGTCTCACTGCATCTTTATTGTCTTTCTGTATAGATTGCTGTACAGTATACTGTGCACCAAAATCCAAACTAGCTCCACCGTAGGCAAAGTATGTTTCGTCTATAAAACTGAAGCGGGTAACACTACTCGGATATATCGTAGTGTTCGCAGAGGCCACATTCCCGAAAATATAATTCGCATTAAATCCTATGTTTAAATTCTTTATTACCTCAATACCATAACCAACATACACTCTACTCAGACCACCACTTCCTCCGTACTGATTATAATACGATGGAGTATCCACTCTATTGTTTCGAATGGTATAGCCTACATCACTAAACTGATTGGTACCAAAGCTTACTCCCATTTTTTTCTTGGCAGCTATTGGGAAGGCCATAGCGAAGTAGTTAAAGTTTCCCGCTCTCGTGAAGGACGGATCAGAATTTTCTGTAGTGAGTTTACCTAAACTCAAACCTGCACCAACATCTAGAATGGTAAAACCTAGATTCGCATAAGAAGCCGGATTGAGTGCCGAAAAAGAGTTCTTACTGCGTTGAGCAATGGATGTGGTACCCGTACCTTTGTGTTGGTTAAAGCCTCCATACTTTAGCTCTCCTATACCGGCTATGCTATATGGCGAACTGGTGCCAGACTGAGCTACAGCAGACAAAGAGGCAAATAGTACGACTATCGCCCACGTTTTATTCATTCTTAGCATTATATTCTATGGTATTTTTTAGTCCTTGAAGCACCAATTTTGAGCGTGCGAATATCTCATTTTTAACCTCATTCCCAAAATGTATCTTAACACTACTGCAATAAACGATTTTGAGCCCGGGAAACTGTGCATTCATTTTACGTATGTAACCTTCCAGTTCATAACCGATGGACTGACATACGCCTACCTGAAGCGCTTGCTCCGTGGTCTTCCCTGGAAATCTGACATCGTAGTTAAACCCTACAAGTGGCAGTCCAGCTGTGAATGTATGCATGGCTTTTAGCCGCATCTGCACTCCCGGAGAAATCAAGCCCCCTAAAAAAACACCATCTACAAGTAAATCCACCGTAAGACATGTACCTAAATCCACTATAAGCCACGGTGAGGTCGGATTCATATGGTACGCCGCAGTGGCCGTAGCTATTCGATCTCTACCTAGCGTATGCGGTGTGTCATAATCCAAGACTATAGGCAAGGGTGTTGTGTGACTGAGGTAATCCCCCGAATCAAGCATCGCTTCGAGTTCAGGGTAGCTTCCCGTCTTAGACACCAATACTTCACAGGGGTTAGCGGTGATCCGTTCATAATCCTTCACCGTAAAAGATTTGATATACTCTAGTTCACTATCTCCCCTATAAACAGCAGCCTTGGTAGACGTATTTCCTATGTCGATGCATAGTTTTAATGTATCCATTTTACTTTATGATGCTCTAGTTGAATGATGTCTTTTGCACTCCTTACCAGCAGATTCCCGCTAGCGTGAATGCCACATATCTCATATTCTTCTATACGGTTATTCGTCTCAAAGGTTACATTTTCCCCCAACTTATATAACTTCTTATTGACCTCTTCGAGTAATGCAGTGCTATTTTCGGTAATTCGTTGATAAAACGAATCATAGAGCTCATGAAGTACACTTACGGTATTGGACTCTTCTCCAGTAACCAAGGAAATAGACGTGGCCTTATATTCCTCAAATTTTCGTTGGTTTACATTTAGGCCTATCCCTATCACCGCATGCCTTACTCGCTTCTCTGCTACTATATTTTCTGTGAGAATTCCTGCTATTTTTCGCTCTCCTACGTACACGTCATTGGGCCACTTTATCGCACTCTTTTTTACCCCCATTTTAGTTAGCACATCTACTACTGAAAGCGCTGCGGCATGATTCAGCCAAGACAAACTCACTACTTCGCCAGGATTAGACACTAGAAAACTCACTAGAATATTTTGGTGAGGACTACTCTCCCAATGATTCCCACGTTGCCCTTTACCTGCAGATTGACTGCCAGCACTGACCGCATACGGCTGTTTTGCAAAGCCTTGTTTTATGCGAGACTTCAGGTAGGTGTTGGTAGAATCTACCTCATTTACAAAATCTATGTTGTACGAGTGCAAAAAGGAAAGCGGATTAAAGTATTAGACTAATTTTGCAGCAAAGTTATCGCATTAAATGGCAAAAAATATTAAACCGGCAGACGTACTAGCAGAAGTAATCGTAAAAGGCATGCAGGAAAAGAAAGCGAAGAATATCGTGAAGATAGATCTATCGCACATCAATGAAGCAGCAGCAGACTATTTCGTAATATGCCACGGGGATAGCGACAGACAAGCAAAAGCCATAGCGGATAGTGTGGAGGATGTAGTACGGGAGACGATGAATGAGAAACCCACTAGCCGTGAAGGACAAGGACAAAATAGATGGGTACTCCTAGACTATGTAAATGTAGTAGTACACGTATTCCAAAAAGAAGTAAGAGACTTCTACGAGATAGAAGAACTCTGGCATGATGGCAAATTCACTAAGTACGAAGACTTAGACTAGGAAGTTTAAGATTAAGTCAAAGATTAAGATTAAGTTTAAGTTTAAGTTTAGGCGGGAGGGTTAGATTTGGTTGAAGCATTCCTCGTCGGAGGCTAAGGTTTTCTTTCCATAAAATTAAAAGGACCACCTGCAATGCAGATAGTCCTTTATACTATTTTCTTCTAGATCTTTAGTGCTTCGCGACTTTAATACCACAGCCTATCGCTTTAGTGCTTGTCACCTTTGGACTTTCTCCTGCTTGAAGTGACTCTATAGCATCTGCTAAATAGGTTTTAGTTACACCTGACTCCTCTGTAGAGTTATCTATAGCTCCTATGTACTGAACCTTCAATTCCTTGTCTAATAAAAAAACATGGGGTGTCTTAGTAGCACCAAACTTAGGAAATACTTGCTGCCCATCATCAAACAGGTAGTCAAATGTAAAGCCTTTTTCCTGAGCTCTTACTTTCATATTCTCGAAGTTATCGGACGGGTATGATACAGGATCATTTGGATTAATAGCTATCACCGGATAATCTTCTCCGTACTCCGCATGCAACGCTATTACTCTATCCTCATACGCCACGGAGTACGGGCAATGATTACACGTAAATATTACCACAAAACCCTTAGCATCTTCATAATCTGCTAGGCTATGCATCTGATCATCTACCCCCCATAAGTGAGAAATCCTCCGCGGTGTCACCTACTTGGTAGCCATTCGTGTTTAGCGTAGCAGCTCCTAGAGCTACTATACATACAAGTCCTAAAATTGTCTTTTTCATATTATTCCGTTTTTAAGATGTCTTCTTCTAACTCTTCATACGACTCGTACGATTTCTCGTAGAAGTACCGTTTGTTATTTTTGATAACTAGTGTAGCGGGTATAGCTCCACTCCACGTGCGATCTACTAAGTCGATCCACTCACTGACTTTGCCATCAGCAAGTA
>ERZ807291.1589-NODE-1589-length-36339-cov-10.103214_pt1 | contig 36339 bp, 40 predicted proteins | sample MGYA00521257_ERZ807291 | MGnify/ENA primary metagenome ERZ807291 (study PRJEB31413, sample SAMN03169783) | marine metagenome | biome: Marine; feature: Water; material: Subsurface seawater | place: North Sea | collected 2011-04-28 | depth 1 m m ...
ACTGGCGTGAGATTCTCCAACAGCAGATTCAAAGCACTGTAAAGAACGATTATAGTTTTTCTCGTCCGTCACGTAAGTCGCAATACGGTGTAGTTCTGCCGGGCACTGTAAACGAAGAAACTATTGATGTATGTATTGCGCTAGACACTAGTGGTAGTATCAGCAATGAGCAACTTATGGACTTCCTTGGCGAAGTTCAAAGTATCATGGATCAATATAACGATTACAATGTAAAAATTTGGTGTTTTGATACTAAAGTTTACAATTTAGAAGAGTTTACTGCTCACGACGGCGACCTTACTGAGTACGAAGCAGCCGGCGGTGGTGGTACTGACTTTATGGCCAATTGGGACTTTATGAAAGAAGAAGGTATTGAGCCTAAGAAGTTTATTATGTTTACAGATGGATACTGTTGGGGTAGCTGGGGCGACGAAACTTACTGTGACACTGTATTTGTTCTACATAGTAACTATGATAAGGACACGCAAGCTCCGTTTGGTGTGACTACACGATATGAAGAAGCGTAAGATACACATTAAACCAAATGCTCTTGAATTGTTCGGGATTAGAAAAGTATTCTTTCTTCCCGAGCACTTCGAACGATCTGATATAGCTCAAGACACTGCGGCATACGAAACAGAAGCTAATATCGAAGACTGGATTCTACAAAATACACACGGGCGCTACTATATAAAATCGTTAGCTTTTGACAGAATAATAGTAGCGTTTGAGCAGCCAAAAGAGATGAGCTATTTTTTGTTAGCTTATAAATAATTTATACTGTCAACGATAGGAGTTTAAAATGACGGAAGAAAATAGTAACATTGAACTAACGGTAAACGATCTAAACGTCGTGCGCCAATTAATTGGTCTAGCTTCAAAGAGAGCTGCCTTTGAACCAGGTGATGAGCAAATCGCCGCTGGTCAATTATACAACAAACTAACCAAGTTCTTCGAAGCTGTTGCTGCCGAGCAAGCAGCTCAACCTCAGTCAGCTGACGAAGATACTGCTGAAGAAACTGGAGAATAATATGCTAAAGCATGTAGGTCGAATTAAAAAGACCCAAAAGAAGTGTATCGTAGCATATCGTGTTGTCCCCGGTACAGACAACGAAGCTGTTGTAGTGCCAACCGAAACACTACTAGCCGAAGAACACGATGCTTTAATTAAGCTAGTCGAAAGCGCAGCTGGTCAAGAGTCTTACGAGCTTGCTGAAGCAATGGCACGTACCCGTTTGCCGGACGGACGTGTAATGCTCGCAGGCTTTCATACTACTGGTAAGATGATTAAAGTAACAGCTGATCAGGTTGAGATGACCCCTGACACTCGCACTGTAATTGATCTTGTTGAGCTTAACAATACTATTGCTCAACAAAAAGGTGTCACTGTAGCTGACCTTGCTCTTAAAGACCCTAGCGGTAAGCCTGCTGCTCCTGTTGCCGAAGCAGCAGATCCAGTAGACGCATACGTAGATCCAGCGCCTGCTTCTGTTCAAGCAGCAGCACAAGACGGTGCGCTCACTGACGAACAGTTAGCTTCTCAGTATCGTTCACAAGCGGATGCTATGTTTAAAGAAGCAAAGGTTCTTAGAGCACAAGCTAAGGAAATCACTGACAGACTTAAGAACGCCAGTGAAGAATAAACATAAACAATTTGAAGATCATACTGTACAAAGCTGGCCTGAAATACTAGATGATCTTCATATTGAATCTATACCAACGGATTATGTAAAGCAAATTAAGGTTACTTTTATCGACGGAAAAGTATGGTTAATTGACGTTAATCAATATAGCAATTCCGATGACCTCGAGCAAGCTATGGAAGATTTGTATGAAGAATACGAAGATTCCATAGAATCTCTTAATTTCAACGTTGACATGGACAAAATCAAAGCAGACATCGAAAAAAGAACTACGATCTTTTTGAAGAAACGTAAGTAAAGTTGATAAATACAGTATAGAGATATACTCGGGAGTTATCAATGGCTTTACAGATTAGACGTGGCACAGATGCTGAACGTTTGGCAATTACACCTGCGGTAGGTGAATTAATATATACCACTGACACAAAATTACTTTATGTCGGCGACGGTACTACAGTCGGCGGCACAAAAGCCGATACTGGTATTAATGACTTAGCAGAAGACACAACACCGCAACTAGGCGGCACCTTAGACCTAAATAGTAATAATATTACCGGAGTAGGTAACATTAGCAATAGCGGTAACATTACTGCTACGGGCGTTGTAAGCGCTGCTAGTGGTAACTTTACAGCAGCAACAGTTGGCCTTGCTACTGGTAGCTTTAAAGGTACGTTTGCTGCTGACGATAGTACTATACTAATTGACGGAGTAAGCGGAAAAGTAAATCTTGCTCCTAATGAAATTAGCGATATAGGAAACGTACACAACAGTATTCCGTCAAACGGAGACGCACTTGTATGGAATAATTCATTAAGCCGTTGGGAAGCTGGTGCTCCTGCTAATGCCGGTGACGTTATAGGCAGTGTATTCTCCGATGACAGTACACTTAAAATTGACGGCATTACTGGCATTTCCTACGGTCCATTTGACGGTGTACTAAGCGGAAGTGTGTTCGGCGAAGACAGTACATTGATAGTCGACGGCATTAACAACTCCATTAATGGAGAAAAAATAACAGTAAGCGGCGCAGGTTCAATTAGTAACACACAAGCAGGCGACTTCTTTTATGATGTTACAACAGACAACGGCAAAGCTAGCCTTAGATTTAAAAGAGAATCTATCTCAGACCTTTCAGCAAGTAACGTCTCATACGGTGCCATTCTAATGGGTCGTGATGGTTCTGATGGTACGGTAATGACTACAAACATTGCCACTTCGTTCGCAGGTTTATTTATTAGTAATGATAGCGCAGGCGTACACACTAACGCTAACACATACATGTCTATAGTAGACGGAAACGTCGGCATTGGTACTTATACCCCAGCTGACAAGCTATCAGTAGTAGGTAATGCCACAGTAACTGGCACCGTTGAAGCTGGATCGTTTAAAGGCTCGTATGCGCTAGACGACTCAACTACTATTATTGACGGCATAAACGGCACTATTACTGCTGCTGGTTTTGTACAGTTTGGTAGTTATACTACTGCAGAGCGTGATGCCCTTACTGCTGCGAACGGAATGGTTATTTACAACACTAGCTTGAATGTATTCCAAGGCTATCAAAACAGCGCTTGGATTACCTTTACTACGTCTTAAAAGAACACCATATCATCGCCGTAATAACGTATAGCGGCAGCGCAACGATCTTCATTTGAAATGTTAGGCGTTGCGCAGTAATCTTCAACTTAAGATTGCCATACAATAGGATGTCGTTCTAATGGGTATAATTCATCATCGCCGATCTCAGCTCTTGCTCCGAATCTATGCTTCTGTGGTCTGTTATAATACCGCAAGTCATCTCCTAGATATCTTAATGTCATGGCATATCGATCGAGATTCGATACATTTGGCGTAGCGGCATGACTTAGTCGTAGATCAATTATAATTACATCTTTAGGTTCTATTTCTAGTGTTACTAAGTTATACTTGTCACGAGCATAATAGTCTTTATCTATCCAATGCTTAGTAGTATGATCAACGCCTTTATGACTACCGGGAATTACCTGAAAAGCAGAATGTTCTTTTCGAACTGTTGTGGGACTTATCCATGCGCAAGCACTTTTTAGACCCTTCATATCAAATGCGGTGTAGTCTCTGTGTATCTCTGTGGGGTCACAAGACCGTGCATGCTTTTTCCATAACTGGGCATTATAGAATTGTAAGTGCTTAGATTGTAGCAGTGTTGCTAATAACTCGTAAATACCAATTGTGCGATCAAGCATCTTAATGTAATTTAATACTTCGGGCTCTTTTTCGTAGCCTTCTTGATAGTATATAGTACGATGACACCATTCATCTATAGGTAGTAAATTTACATTATGATCATTAGCAATATCTAAAGCTGTTTTATATTTTATAAAAAAGTTTTCTTCGTTCCTGTCTACAAAATATTGACTAGAGTACTTCTCGTGATACTCTTCTGATAGCTTACATAATTCAGACAACGAAGAAACTAATTCGTCAGATAGCACATCTTTTAAAACAATATAGCCCTGTTCTCTAAAGTGTTCGTGCTGATCGCTAGTTGGTATCATTTGTCACATCCTTAAACTTTTCAAATGATATTAATGTATAATCCTGCCGGCCTGCTTTGCGTTTTAATATCTTAACACAGTAATCCTTGAGAGATAAATTATCAAAGATATTATTATAGTGCGATGTAATACACTGATACTTGCGCTTAGTTTGTTCCGGCTTATAATCTTCAATCTCGTAGTAGCTCGACTTAAGATATCGAAAGTATGCTATCCAGTCTTGGTTCATAGTAAAGATTACATCTTTAGGATTTTTTGATTTAACTGTAATCATAGACTGCTGTTGAAAGCTTATTAGATCTAATATCTCTGCGTCAGTAACGTCACTAAACATTGTATGATAAAAAAGCTCTTGATCTTCGGATATCGACAAAAACAAGTATTCCTCCGGGTCTAACAGCCACGGCAAACTATCATCGTAGTCGATATTAAATGTACTTCCGTCCTGAGCAGCAAACTTATACAAGTGATCTTTTAATTTACTATAATGTTCTGTTGTTTTAAATTTGTCATATAACGTGTTATAAAAATCAAAGTAAGGAACACCTAAACTGTGCTTATGATATTGGGCAATATAGCGAGTAAAGCCAAAGTTATGACACATTAAAGTAAATGCACTAAAGACCCCCATTTCAGCCCAATCGTCTCTAGTGTAAGACGATGATTCAACTAAGTAGCTCGAAAGCCCGAGCCTTCCTATCTTAGGTAGTAGGTCTTTATTAAATCTGTTCATCACCGGAACTCGATCAACAGCCTGTAGTTTGTATTTTTCAATATATTCGGGATCAGTAGCAGGTGCGTTAGGTAGTTGTTGCCAGATAAAGATCCGTGTTTCTTCGTGTATACCTAGTTCATATACATCTGTTACAGACTTCTTCCACGAATCTACAGTTTCAAGAGGAGCGCCTTGTATCAATGCACTGCCAGGCGCAATGTTTACATCAATTAGCCTCCTGACCATATTTTTAATCTTAGGAAACGGCGCATTAAAACGTTCCATGGCATCAAGTACGTTGTCTAGTGTAGACTGGAAATTAATCATAATTGTAATATCGATCATGTTTGCGTCATTGAACATTTTCAATATATCAACAATACGGTCGTCGTTATTCTTTGCTAGATTATAAAATACGTTACGGGGAAATCCGTATTTTTCTTTAGTTTCCACTAGTGCTTTAGCTATGTTAACATCTTCGGGCAGAATGCCAAAGTTAGCATCTGTAATATAAATCATTTCAATGCTATTTTTACCAAACCATTCTATCTCTTGGTATACTCTATCTCTACCAACCTTACGTATTTTTTGATTAGTAGCAGAGCCCCAGTCACAAAAAGTACATTTATAAGGACAGCCTTTGTTTGTTTCAAGAGTAGCAAATGACGGTTCCGGGTATGCAGCAAACTCTTCAAACTGCTTAGACAAGTGTATATACGGACTAGGACCTATATCAAACTTGTAAGGTACTTCTTTTGCTGTACGCTGTGCTACACCCTGATTATTAATGATTAACCCAGGTACTAGGTCGTTTGATCTATTGTTTACTAAGTTTTTTAGAATAGAAGAAAACGGAACTTCTCCGTCGCCCTTAATAATAATATCAATGTACGGATAAGTATCAAATACTTTATCATCTCGCCAAGGAGGTTGAGGGCCGCCTGCTACTATTAAACAGTTTGGGTTGTGTAACTTAACGTACTCGGCAATTTTGAAGTTAATAATATGATTCCACTCGTAGCAACTTATCCCAAGTATATCTATTTCTTTAGGATCATAGTGATCAGTGAAATCCTTAATTGTATCAACTTGCCGAAATAACGGACTTAGCCAATTGTAATTCTGTTTTACTTCTTCGTCTTGCTCAGCTACTGTGCGCAATGACCCATATACATAAGGAAGCCATGTCGTTCCCTGATACATCGGAGGTTGACAGATTAGGATGTTTTTCATTACTTTATCTTATACGGTTCCATAAGCTGCTGGCCACCCAAACCTATAACGATATGAATACGCTCTTCGTCGCTGTAGTTGTTAGCAAAATGTTCAAACCCTTGATTGAAGTAATATAAGTGGCCGTCTGCTGGAATGTGAAACTCTTCGAACTCTTGTGTTTTATTTCGTCTAAATCCTACTTTACACTTATCGTTCGTATGTAAAGCAATATGATACCGCATTCCGTATGTAGTATTATAGTCAATATGCGGCTTAATAGCAAAGTTTGGTTTAATCTTTGCGTAACGGACTCGTGCTAACGGATCAGGAAACGACTCTAACATTTTACTTGTATAAGGCGCTACGTCCATAACACTTCTTAAATTACCGTAAAGTGTTTCATCTTGAATCGCAGCACCACGCTTCATATCTGTTTTGTAGGTAGCAAACTTTTCGCTATCGTTAACTTGAGCATAATCATTTTCGTCAACTACATTTCTATCAATGTCTGTTACAATCATCTGCTTGTAGTCGTCATAGTCGCCGCTATTGTTAGCAAACGCACTAGTTAGTCGCTTTCTGCCTTGAATCAATCCAGCAACTAAATCACTTTGGTTAGTCATATCTTCCCAACCGTTTTGCTTCTCAATAGCTATCATTTCTTCACGTAGCTTATCAAGATCAAACTTATAATCGGTCTTAACTAAGTACGGGTAAGAATGCCTAGTGTTGCTTAAAAGGTCTTGCTTTGTACTCATCATAGGATAATCCTTCATCTAATAAAAATTGTCCAGTCCATATGATATGTTGCCAACAACTTGAACTCTCTTTATAACACACCGGGTGCAGTAATTGGCTATGCTCCCACTTAACTAAAGTTTTTTCAGTTAAGTTCCTACAGTAGCTTTTTGCCCAGTACGGCTTCCATGGCTCAGAAGACATAAAAACCATTTTGTACCCGTCGAGAACATCTAGTTGATGTTGAATCATTACTGGCGTTACTATATTTATCCGAGGGTTACCTTGGTAGTTTTTATTCTTTTTCTTTTCTAAATGTTGCCAGTATCGCAAATCGGGATCAAAGTAACAACGATTTAAACAGCGATATACACCTCTGCCGAAAAATTCTCTGTGAAAAACGGTACTGAAAGCAAATATACTGTTGCCGTCTGTAAGAATGCTAGTAGCAACTTGATCTTCGAACTTAAGACGATGAGATTTATAATTTTCTATAAGTTTTTGATCATTTAAATGATTTCGAGAAACTATGTAATTTCTGTAATCTTCTACTTTAGCAGTTAATTGACTATTATCATTAGTAAAAGTCTCAACATATAGATTACTGTTTATGCTTGTTATCATTAACAGCAACCCCTAAGCTCAATACGTATCGAGTTTTATTCCCCTCAACTGTAGTGACTTCGTGTGTATAGATGTCAGGACGAAATAGCTTTAACTGCGGCCAATCAATGATTGATTTCTCTGTAAGGAACTCGCCGCCTTTATCAGGCGTATTCATAATTAGATTTAATCTATATGCTTTTTTGTTACGCCACTTGCCTCGCATAAGATCCTTGTGCGGCTTAACTGACGCACCTGGCTTCATTCGAAGAATATAACAGTCAAAATGTATAGGCCATGAAATTGTAAATATTTTCATTCGCTGATAGCCTGTTTTTTGCCTACCTTCTCTCCATACAAAATTATCACTCATCTTTTAACCTCACGTATAATACACATCGCTTATGATCACCTTGAGCAGATCCTCCGCAATGTAAATGCCTACTATCAAATAGTATACCTTGATTATACTTGTGATGTACAACTTTGTCAACATCTAAATAGGGCAAAGTTTGTTGCCACACATGAGACATATACTGCTTCTGCTCGTCGGTTATCTGTAAGTCTGATGAAATATTATCAACATGTTCGTGTAGTGTACTAGCATACACAGGCTGATATTTTACTTTTTGATATATCTCTAGTATAGAGTCAGGCGTATCGTCATCTACTAATATTATTCTATTTCTAGTAAGCTGCTTTAGAATTACAATACTTTGGTCGTTTAGCTGATCGTCTGGTAATAGGTTAATACACAAGTTATGTGTTATTGGGTTCTTCCCTAAGTCGCAGTGTACTTTGTAAGGTTCGCCTGCTATTGCAAAGAACCCGCTATGAACTTCGTACCTGTCTAAATCATTGCCTGTTAGTTCTTTAATAATATCGCCGTTAACGAGCTTTATGTTTCTCTTTTTGCCCTGTATTGAATCTGTTAGTACCCGCTCGCTATCAGTAGTCCAATATTCTTCTATATTGTCTAAGCTTTGTTTACTTAATATTTTCTGTATTACTTCTACCATTAAGCCTTCTTTAAGTTTTTATTGCTTTTAAAAATACCTAGCTGTATTAGCTTTTCAGCAACCCATCCGCCAGTATCAAATTTATGTAAGCGTATACGACGCCAATTATCGTGGTGTTCTTTATGATATCCCTCGCCCGCAACAAATAAGTTTATCCACGATGCGTTAGACGGACCATCATTGTGACCCATGGTGTTAATAAGACCAAACCCTATTTTTGCTTGGACAAAAGGTATTAGAGCATACGCAACGAAAAAATATGGAATAAAGAAACTAACCAGTATTGCTATTGCCCAATGTATTACAAGTATCTTAAAGTGATGCTTATGTAAAAATACTAGCATTGGGTTAGTGTATAAGTCACGAGCATACTTAGTTGGGATTTTTGGAATATCCCAAGTAGTAGTGAACACTCTCCACCATCCTACATGGTTAGGACTATGAGGATCATTAGCAGAGTCTGAATACTGATGGTGCATCCTATGACTAGCAATCCAGCCTATCGGCGATCTTATATAGGCAATAGATAGCATGAATAGTCCTATAGCTTCGTACCATTTAGGTACATGAAACTGCTTGTGGCAGTAATAACGATGAAGCAAGATACTAGCACCCCAATGCGAGATTAACTGTCCCCATACTAGTCCTGCTATAACTGCTATTATTAAACTCATATCTAATCCAATATTGCTGCCACTAAATGGTATCGATCTTGCTTACTACCGTTAAACGCTGTATGCATGTTATTGTTAGTGTTAGTAAACCACCAAGTGTTTTGATCTAAATGCTGTACTTTACTATTTATAACCATAAAGCAGCCTTTTTGCGTCTTTATCGGATAATGTACCCTATTTGTATTATCAGCGTGCCATGTTAAGCACTTCTTAGGCTGTAGGTTCATTATACGAACTCTTCCTAACTTATACTTAGAAGTCAGCGCATTATATACATCTTCAAATACTGTATTTCGAAACTGTGAACAAAGAACCGTAAAGTCTTGTTCTTTTAACGGAACATCACGTAGCGACACTTTAATCGTGCCGTTGCTGTCTACTGTGCTATTATCCCAGTCGTAGTCTAAACTGCCTCTGCCGTAAAAGAAATTATCATCTTGCCCGGGCACTGTGTTTAAACAAATTTGATCTTTCTCTACTTCGTGCCAGCGTATTACATCATTATCAAGTAGCTTTTGAAATTCACCACTTAAATCATAACACGGCAGATCTGTTACTTTAGAGAACATCTGTTTTCCTTTTTGGTATTTTGCTATCGGCGCTACTTACACAACTACTAGTAATACACGGCTGTGGTTTATCGAATAGTTTGAATCCTGTTTCGATATTACCTAGCGGCACATCGTGACAGCTATAACTACGCTTTACACTACCGTCTGGCTCACGTATAATAATCCCACTGTAACCTGCGTTACACTGCCATCCTTCGAAGTTATTAAAATTAAATGCGTTAAAGCGTTCTGCTTGGTCCATGTACCACTTTTTACCTTTAGAGTCTGTAAACTCTACCTGCATATGCCACGGCACGCTTTTGTCGTTCTGACCTTGTATGTTTTGTGGTATCTGGAAATTAGGCTTAGGACGGTCTGCCCATTTACGCTTAACTTCAGTGTAAGCCATTTGAGGCATACCGTTATACAGACGTTGTTTCATATCGTCTGTATAACCGTCAACTACACGACTGGCTGTAGGGTCGCTTTGCGGCTTTAGTGTCACGTTGATACCTTGCTCGTGAAAGAACATAGCATTGTCCCAGTCTTTCTCAAACCACTCCGGAACCATTACCATGTTGATAGTTACTTGTACATCGTGCTCTTGGCACAGTATAAGCTTGTCAGCAAAGTCCTGCATCTTCTCACGAGTGTTTAGGTGCTCTGTGTGTAAGCTAGCAGTAATGCTAGCACGGTGAAATGCCTTAGCACTCTCTACATAAGTCTCAAACCATTTCTTAGGCCGAGAGCAGTTTGACGTCATATGAATGCTTGTATAATTAGTATTACCAACATCGCCAGCCAGATATGATAAAATATCCAAGTAACCAGGATGAAAAGTAGGCTCACCGCCACTAAGCGAAAAATGAAACGAGTTGAAACCATTTTCACGAGCTTGTCTTTTAATTTCATCTATTGTCCTTAAACACAACTCTGTAGGCCTGTGATCTTTTTTGTCACTACGAGCATAGGGCCAGCAATAGCTACAGCGATAGTTACAGAAGCGCCCTAGTAGCCAGCTTACTGTAAACAAGTCTCTATACAGTAGGGTGCGCTGTCCTACTTGCACTATGTCATCAAATGGTATTTTTGTAAAGTCGTATTCCGACCATTTTAAATCAGTCATTAAAGTATTTCGCTAAATCTTGTTTATTAATAGTTATCACATCTTGTCGAGTCAAGCTAAATTCTTTAGTTTGTATCCAATGATCTAGTTTATTAAACATCATCTCGTGATGCGGATTAGTAATATGACAGCTACGGCGATCAGGTTTTAATAGTTTTTTGGCTATTTGATCACTGTCGACCCTGCCGTATCTTTGATTTATTTCGTTTACTTGTATGTCAGCGAGTAATAATTGGTTATCACAATTATACTCGCCTTGATAGCCTAACCCGTCTGCAAATATTCTTAGTAATAAGAGCTTATCGCCAAATCTCTGTCTTAGGTCATTGTACATAAGTGCTGCTCTATTATGCGAGAATTCTCTATTCTGAAAATAAACATAATATTTTTGCGCTGTTTTTAATATTCTATTCGTTAGCTCATCTTTACTATCTGATGTAGCAGCCTGATTGAGATGTGTAATTTTAGCATCGTTGCTCCACTCAGAATTAACCATCAAACGATCAACATGCGAAGCTAGAAATATCACCCTGTCGTACTTAACATTATTATTTATAGCAAGGTTGTACGACCACTCTAAACCAGTTGAGGTTTTTGAAAAGTTTTCTACATCATATTTTTTTTCTAGTCGTGCTGGCCACGAATGCTGCACATGTTCCTCAAGACCTTTGCTATCTGTATAATGACGCTTGTACTTTTTTATATCACCAAAGCTATCACCATATACTGCTATTTTCATACTAATCTCCCAAATCCCCATTTACGCTCTTCGCACCACCAGCAGGTTTCACAGTGCTCAGTAAGATATTCTAATGATTCACAACTACGGGTAAGTGGAAATAGCGTATCTGTAAGATTGTGCTGCTTATACAAGTCAGCTAACCCTTTTTTATCTATGTTAGTAAAAGGCGTTATATATTTTTTATCTTCGAGAATTACCGGACGTTCGACATTAGGATCCCGTTCTTGTGACTCTGTTGTTTCGTCTTGAAATTCACGTGTCACTGCCTTGGGTGGATTTTTTGTAATGCCAGTGTATAGCCAGTTAATCGTGCCGTTTTCTAAATATTCTGATGTTTTTCTAAACAGCTCACGGTTTGTTTGGGTATGACAGTAGTCCATTATATGTTCAAAGTTTTGATTACCAGTTAGCTCTGAACATTTGCTAATTACATCAATAGTGTGTTTAGCATTTACATTATTTTTTAGCGAACTAGCAAGTGTAAAAATATAAATCTTATAAGCATGATATTTCATTAAGAGATACAGCAGCACAGCACTGTCTGCGCCGCCGCTTACTAAAACTCCCACTGGTCCTTGTTTTATCGGTATCAATGTTGTTTTTCCTTATAATAATAAGACGCCGGGCGAAACGTATTTGCAAAATCTTCTTTAAGCATACTAAATTCACCAGTGCCTAACCAATTTTGTATTTTATCATAAAGTATTCTATTGTTGTCGTCAGTTAGATGACCATGCCTTGTATCTATATATTTGTGTCCTTGTTCGGCATGATTAATGCCCCAATGATCACACTCTAAACATTGTATATCTACTAGACTAATATCACAGTCATAGTTTAAATAGTTTTTTTCTTCGTTAACATAATCTCGATATGAAGTTCTAAATGCGGGTATAACTAGTGTATTAGGAAACGACTGAACATAGTTTACCATAAGCCGCGAATAATGAAAGTTTTCTGCACTGCTATGTATATAGGTATAATACCCTTTAAGTGTGTTGTATATATCTTTCCAGTTTACGTAGGTATTTTTATTATACCAATCTTTATAACTAGCATGTAATGGATGCGATTTATCTAATAATGCCGGTGTTATGCTTAAAAAATTATCAATACTTTTGTCTTTGGTTTTGGTTTTTATTTCTGATTTTGAGAGGTTTAGTTTTCGTCTATCATTTATACCAGCTACAAATATAATCTTATCATACTTGTGTTGATGTTCTGTAAACTCTCGATAACTCCAATATAAACTAGTCCCTGACAGGGAATACATTTTAGCATCATACTGAGATCGAATTTGTTTTGCCCACGAAAAGCTATCAGGCCTTAACGCAAAGTGATCTTCTACATACGAACCAAAACTATCACCAAATACTGCTACTTTCATATTATTCCTTCAATAGACTATTTTCAAATACAGTCGGTGTTACGTGATTAAGCAGAACCTTTTCGTAGTTTTCTTTGTGTAAGCTCTTAGGAGCACAAAGACCGCATCCGCATGTATGCTTAGGGCATATAACTGTAGGCATTGTTTTTGCTTCCATGTTTGCCTTAAGGTCATCAATGATCTGCTGACCTTCACTAATCTTACCAATAGGACCGCGAGTGCCGTCAAACTTTGCTTGGCAGGTTTGGTGATGGAATACTTGATCGGTTTGCTGCTCTAAGTGTAGGAAGAACCAGTTAACGCTACAGTGCCAACCTTTAAATTCACGCATGTCAACAAATGTTGACTTACGGTCTTGCCCTTGGCTACTAAGACACATTTCACGCTGTCCACAGCAAGGACGGCCGATGCTCATCCCAAGCTTTTTAGTTTCTGCTGTTTTATCCTTACTAGCAGCGCTTGTTTGATGATTAACTTCTTGTCTACTTGTTTTTTCGTCAATCTTCTTTTGAATATTGCGCCAGTAGTTTTTCATATAGTCAAGTTGGTCTTCAGTGTACTTGTGCGCAAAATCACTAGCACTATCAGGCTCTTCACCAATTACACGAGGGGTATACTTAACACCTTCTTCGTGTAGCAGCTCGCACAGTTCTTTACATTCGTTAAAGTATTCAGGGTGTGCGTGAAACATTACGTTTACACTAATAGAACAATGTAAAGGATCATCGGCCCGTCGGCCTTTATTATGTCTATGAATGTAAAGAATACGTTCGATAATAGTTTTCTTTAGCTTCTTATCGGCTTCGGTATGAAAGCTTACAGTAATATGATTCATGCTTTCGATAATAGCGTCGGCCATCTTTTGACTAAACGCACCATTACTAGTAAGAGCAAAGCCAGCGTGCCACTTGTCTTTATAGCGGCGTTCATATTCTTCTTTGAGATACTTAGCAAACGGTATGAAGTTTGGGTTTACTGTAGGTTCGCCGCCAGTAAAACTAATACTTGTGTCTTTCTTAAGGTGACGATGTTCCATATATGTGTCAATATAACCAAATACAAAGTCTACACTGTTTTTAAGCTCATCAAGAGTTGCGTGCTTTGAGAAGTTATCATGTCGGTGTGCTGGGCAATAGGTACAATCGTAATTACAGCGACGACCTAAGTCCCACGTAACTTGAAATATGTTGCCTGTTAACAGGTCTACTGTATCAAAGCTCATTAAAAATATCCTTCATTTCAGGGAATACATCAGCAAAGTTTAAGCCACGCTGTTTGTCGCATAGTTGTAAGAATTCCTTAGTCTCAGGCAGTCTAATACTCCAGTCTTCGCTTTCCATAAAGCTTAGCATACCTTCAAGACGCTTAATGCCATAGTCGGCATTACGCCATGTTTCGTAATCTACTTTACCTCTATGCCAGCTTGGAATGCCCTTTTCCCAGTTAGCTTCCCACCATGGGTAGAATTCTTCGTACTTTTTGCGGCATTCTGCCTTGAACCATTCCGGAAGTACTTTTACATTTAGGTGCGGTGGATGATATACAAAGTGATAGTTAATGCCGCCTGCGCCGAACGGCCACATGTTGATCTTTGTAAAGCCTTGCTCTAGTTTCCACTTAATAAAATCAGGCAAGTAGTATACGTTAAGAGCTTGTACAGCGCAAGCAACAGTTACTTCAACATTATCGCTTGTTTCTTTATCAAGGATATGGAACACTTCTTCAGTACGTTTCCATTCGCTTGGGTAACGAATGTAATCGTTCATCTCGTGAATGCTGTCTACTGAATAGTGGAAACGAACCAGCTTAAACTCTTTCCATAGATCAAATAAGTCTTCACGCCATTCAACCCCGTTCGAGTTGTAACGTAGCTCTAGGTCTTTTGCTACGCCTTGTCGAATGGCTTCTTCAAGAATCTCGTAATGCTCTTCAATAATAAGACTCTCGCCGCCCGCGAAGTAGATCTGCTGCATATGCGGCATTTGCTCGTAGAACTGTTCCCAGAATACAGGGTTCTGTTTGTGCCAGTTATAGCTACTACCATTATAGCTGCCTTTGTCTTTCCACTGCATTGTAGTTTTAAGGCTGGCGTTTTCTACTTCTGGAAAGATAGCTTTGTAGTCTTTAATCCAACCTGAGCTATCGTGAGGCGAACACATAACACAAGCCAACTGACACTTTGTTCCAAAGCGTAGATCAATATACGCAAGCTGCGGAGGTACACTGCCGTCTTCGTTTGTGTCTGCTACAAGACGCTCAACGTCTACACGTTGACTCCAATAGTGTGTTTCCCACTGACGTTTGCTACGATGCCCTGCTGCTTCTTCTTTAAAACACTTAACACAGCTCGGTGGCACTTCACCATTAAGCATTTGAGTACGCACGTTCTTCATATACGTACTGTTCCATGCTGTTTCAAAGTCACTAACATTAAGATTGTTAGGTTTTCCGTCTTCGGTTTTGAGAATGCCTACTTGGCCGCCATGTACTTTATCGTTAGTAGCACCAACTGAGCTTGCGTTTGCTGTACAGCAAACTCTCATACTTCCATCCGGGCGTGTAGATAAGTGTACCCAGGGTAGAATACAAAATGTTTCTGACGGTGCGTTAGTCATTTAACTTCTCTCTTATAAATTTATCTCGTATCTTTTGTTTACAGACACTTTCACAACGTGGAATCTTTTCATCAGAATCCCAACTATCCTTAATAGCTGTCCAAGTCTTACCATTAATTGCTTGTTCAACAGTTACGTTGTCAATATTAATATCATTCATATAATCATTTTCATTGAGGATATCTTCGAACTTATCTTTAGGCTCATTAGTAACTGCGTACTCGAGCATCTTGCTGTTTAAATGGCAGCAGGGTATTACATTGCCCATGTGGTTTACAAAGATACGTTTTTGATTTCCATACTTACAACTAATAGTATACGATACTTCTTCAGGTTCTGCAAGCTTTTTATGCTTTATTCCTGTTACATTTTTACGATGACTAATAATAGTTTTAAAATCTTTGAAGCCTTCGTCTTTTGCCATCTGCTTTGCTATTTCAGTCTGGTGCATGTTATGCTCAAACTCAATAAACTGCCAAACTGCTTGACCGCCTGCTGCTATAAACGCTCTGAAGTTTTCTTGTACTTTTTTAAAGTTAGATCCTTCGCGGTATACTTCGCTTAATTCATCACTGCCGTCGATGCCCCAAGTAACACGATGACTTTTAGGCATTGTCTTAGCTAAACGTTCCCACCATTGCGGTGTACGTATGCTGCCGTTTGTAGCTACGTTAACATGGCAGTTCCAATCAGCAAAGTGTTCTACTATCTCAAAGAACTGCGGGTGTGTTGTAGGTTCATCTACACTGCCGCAGAAGTTAATAATCTTTATAGCAGGGAATTGCTCCTTGCGAAACTTGTCTTTAATTACATCTAAATCAATATACGTCTTGTTAAGTATCTTGTCTGCTTGCTTTGATACTACTCTAAAACAACCCTTACAGCTAATATTACAGAAGCTAGTAAGTTCTATATCAATCCATTCAATTGTGTCCATTGTCCACATAGTTAGTCCTTAATTGGTGTCTCTAGATATTCAACGATCGACGGATGTACAAAGTCTCCATAAAATTGTCCCCGTGATAAATCAAATGCTGTTACTTCCTTTAGCATCTGTAATCTATTTTGATCCGTAATCTCAATATCCATATTTTCTTTAATGTACTCAACAATTTGTCCTACTTCTACTTTATCAATATTTCTATTTTCTATTCGATAAAGAATATCCAAGATTTCTGTCTTTTGTTTTTTACCTAAGTACTTAGCTGCGGTAAACTTGTCAGCTGGCCACATTTTATCTATATAAAACGCTGTATTAACATTCTCTCGCAATAGCAAAGTTTTTTCCCACCAGTTTAGTAGCTCTTCTAAATAGTGAGCGTTATACGCACTAAACACACATGTCAAATCTAGTGTTATTGACTTGTTAACTGCTGCGAACTTTTCAACAAGATTGTTAACACTTTTATCTAACACAGAAAACTTCATTGGGTATCTTATATATTCGTAATTCACATCAACACTGTCAATACTAAGACTTAAATTAATACTTTTAAATTGTAGCATTTTTTCAATCAGCGTATCGGTAAACTTAGTAGCGTTAGTATGAAATTGTAACTCTAAATTCTTACTAGCCCCTACTGCTATTGCATGATCTATAAACTGTTTAAACCCAGACGTTAAAGTAGTTTCACCGCCTGTAGCTTTAATAGTTTTTAAATCATGTATATTTTCTAAAATATTATCCCATTGTTCATTCATATCGAACGTTTCGACTTCATTATGACTGTTCGGTTGCATCCAATTATTAAATTTCTCAGGATCGAACTTTTTTGTACCTTTCCAATCCCAACCAAATAAGTCACTTGTATCTACATTGTTATCAGCAAAAAACTTGTAATCGTGTCTTAGCTTGTTACTAAGCACAGGCATGCACATGCGACATCTTAAATTACAGTTTTCACCTAGTCCTAAGTCCAGGGTTTGGAGTTTCGGACTATGCGGATCGAAACTTTCGTAATCATGAAGGGGAGGCGACGACCAGTGTCTATAACTTTTAGCTCCGGTGTCTTCGGTCTGCCAACACGTTTTACACGCACTGTTTCTTTTTCCGTTTAACATATCTTGTCTAAGTTGATCCATTTCAGCCGAATGAAAAATGTCCTGAGGCATCATTTTTTCTGTCACGACTTTATTGTTCAAATTTAACGGATCATCATTATCCGGGCGAATTGCGTTACAGCACGGAGCTGCACTAGTAGCACCTTTACCATTTTCCCAGGTCTTTAAAGCTAATTGACTAAATGGAAAATAACAAAAAGTATTATTGTCTTCTGGCTTCATTTATTTTTCTCTCAGCAGACTCTTTAGCCCAGGTACGTTCGGCACACCAAAAACAACGGCCGCATTCGTGTAGCTCGGTTTCACCGTGTACGTACTCGGTATAGTCGACAAACATTTTAGGATCCATCATAATGTCGCCTTCGCAGCTACGAGTGGTATTCAGTAAGTCTTCCCATTCGTTAAGTACATACTGCGCCATGACCCAGTCTTTTTCAACAAACTTAAACGGCTGTATATGGTACTTTCCGTTTGTAGTCCACATCATAGGATTGCGCTTTTGTGTGTAGTCAGGCTCTTTAAATCTGTCATGCGGTGCTGCTTCGTGTGTAAAGTTAGGATCCATAGGATTTAGTGTTACTGTATTATACACTGCGTCTAAATTATATGTAACCTGACAATACATATTAAAACTGTCAACAGCGATTCTATCACCGCTACGACCGTTAATAAGATCAGGTCCTACACTCGCTTCTTCAATTTCAGGCGGGATATAGTTTTGTAATCGGTCGCCTATAACATTAGGAAACATGTCTTTGATCTTATTATATACATCGATACTAATAGGCCCGGCCCAAGGACGATTGTGCCATACTCTTACATGAGTAATAAAGTGTATTTTACAGTCGTACCCGTTGTCTTGAATAATTTTTGCTAGTGTACTTGTACCACAAGCGCTATCAGCACCCCCGCTTACGTTTACAGCAATGGTTTTCCACTCTGGATTAAACGGTATAATTAGTCCGTTAACTTCGTGTTGCCATTCTGCCGGTACATTCCAGTGCTCAAATACTTTATTTGCGTGTTCTAAATTAAACATGTCTGTCCTTAATAGTTGTTTGTACAATATCCCATATTTCCGGGTTATGCTGTTGGAACTTTATTCCTTGGTAGTTATCAATCCATTCGATTGCTTTTTCAAAATCGTATAGTTTATTTTCTACAGGAAAGTTTGTTGTGATCATACTGTTAATATCGTTGATCTGGAAGTCGCTCATCCGTGGACTTGATATCTGCCACTTCTCTCTATACTCTAATGGTATTTGACCGTGGTGGAAAAAGTCTGGACTGTACAATTGATGATGACTAAAATATAACCCTAGTTCGTCTGTTAGGTCTACAATGTCTTGTATTTTGTTAACGTTAAGTATACTCATTGTTGTGTGTATGTTAACTTTAACACTGGGATTTTCTTTTGCTATCTGTGCCCATATTTTTAAGTTTTCGTAAATTATATTCCAATTAACGCCCCAGCGAATACACGAAGCTAAGTCTCCCACAGCATCAATACTAATGTCAATCATTGTCTTTTTCATATTACACAAGTGGTTAAGCTGTTCTAGCTTAGGTATAATACTTCCGTTGGTGTTAACCGCAAATTCAAGTTCACTAATATTAGTTTCAGTTGCTAACTTGTCAATAAGCCAAGGAAAGTTTTTACTGTAAAAGGGTTCGCCGCCGACTAGTCTTATATTTTTTAAATTACTAAGGTCTGTATTAGCAATTACACGCTTCATATCCTTCTGATGCTGATTTATGTCACCTTCAAATTCATAATGATCCCTATGCATCGATGTTAGATTTTTTAACATTTCTTTATCAGCTGAAAACCACTTACTGCTTTGCGATGGTTTACATATTCTACACATCATGTTACAAGTAAAGTCTAAACCTACCTCTAAATCTTCTATAACTCCAGGCTTAGGATTTGGATAAATTTGATTACCGTACATACGCTTGCTTATGCCGCCGGCAGCCTCAGTGCTCCAGCAGTTTTTGCAGCCATTAAACTCGTTTCCGGATTCTAGCTCTTTGCGTAGTTCTTCCCATCGTTCACTACTAAGTACTTGATCTAGCGATTCTACATCTTTTAAATATGTCCATAACCAATTATTTCTACGTTCAATAAACTGACAGCAAGGAGTCACATGCCCCGTTGCTGTAACTACTGCTAAGTGGTTATCCATAAAAGAACATTTCTTGCTCATTTCTTTTCCTCAAACTTTATTTCGTTGTGGTATGCTTTGTTATAAGCACAAGTTCGGATACATCTTGTTAGGTGTTTGTTGTGCTCGGGGTTCCAGCTTTCTTCAAGAATCTTATCAAACCATTCGTGATTTAATATCTCTTCTAACGAGTGATGCTTTAGGCTATTCCATCCGGTGCTGTACTCTGCTAGCTTTTCAACAATGTTTTCTTTATTTTTAAATGCGCTGTCGTGAAGGAAGCAGCAAGGCCATACTGTCTGATCTGCTGCTATGTATATCTCACCTTCGTGTATATACTTACACTTGATCGACGAAACAATCCGCTGCGTTTCTTCTGCTGTTTTATCGTCGTTTTTAATAAACGCATCAAGCTTTTCTACATGCTTTTTCTTAGTATGCTCTTTGCTGCCTGTAGTTGTAATGGTCTTTTCTTTTACTACAACTTTTTTATTTTCTTTCTTTTTAATTTGCGCTACCCAATCGTGATAGCTGTTACGCATACCTGTTCGAGTAGCAAAGTTTAGCCCGATACGAGCGGCATGATCTCTTGCTGCGTCTAGTTCATATTCATTATGATCAAACACAATAAAGATCCAAGTACCTATGCCGCCGGCGTCTGTGTACGCTGCTATATTACGCTCTAACACTTTCCATACAGTGTTAACACGATATACGTGGTTTGTTTCTTCATGTCCGTCTATACAAAAGTTAACATCAAGCAGTCCTGTACGCTTGCTTATCTCGCCTAGCTGTCTCCACCAATCGGCACTTTGTATAGCGCCGTTAGTACTAAGTTGACAGTAACCACCGTTTGAAGTTATGTAATCAGCAATACCAAGACACTCTGGATTAAACGCAGGATCGCCTAGCACGCCGCATAGCTTGAACTTGGTGTTACGTATATGATCAGGGTTAGGAAACATTCTACGCACATCTTGCTCAGTAAAACTGTTTATTCTCAGTATATCAAGATTCTGTGTTCTTGCGCAGCCAGGGCAAGCTGCGTTACAATCACTTGTAATTTCCAACTCAACTTTTTTTAACTTTGAAATATCCATACTAAATATATTTATAGAGAACCTGATAACCATGAAAAAAAAGTCTCATCTTGAACTACATAACGACGTCGTAGCAAAGCACGGCGAATTTTTTTGCGCTGCTCCTTTTAACAGTTTACACGAAGGTCCTGACGGATTAGTAAGTACCTGTTGTAAAAGCAGAGAACCAATAGGCTGGAGTAACGAACAATCATTTGAAGAAATGTACAACAGCGATCATGCTAAAAATGTTCGTGCTCAATTTTTGCGTGGCGAGAAACCTAAGCAGTGTTCAGGTTGCTGGGTACAAGAAGACGCAGGCAAGCCTGCTAACAACCGTGTAACAAGCAATAGTCACGGTTATAATACTATTGACGAATTAGTTGCTGCTACACATAGCAACGGTTATCTGCCTATACACAAACCCGAATGGCTCGATCTGCTATGGACTAATAAGTGTAACTTTGCTTGTATAGGGTGTAGTCCTGAAATTAGCAGTTCTATTAATAAGTCACATAAACACTCATTTGCTATACTTAACGGGGCTGATCCGAAACGTTACGGGGCGAATGTAAAAGACTGGGATAACAGTAACGCAAACAAAATTGACTACATCTTAAAGCATAGCGATACTATTACTAACATTCATCTAAATGGCGGTGAACCGTTTATGCAACAGGATATCTACGAGCTGTTAGACGAGCTGCTAAAGCGTGGCTTACACAAGAAGATAGAAATATGGAGCCATACAAACGGCAGTATCACTAAGAGCTACAAAGGTGCCGATATTGTAAACGACTATCTTGTACACTGGGGCAGTAAAGCTAAGATTATCATGAGCAGCGAAGGCTTTGGTGCTCGGGGTGAGTACATACGCTTTGGATATAAAGATAACAAGTGGCTCGAGACGTACAACAAGATCAAAGGTACAGATGTCAAGCTCAAAATACAAACCTGCTATAATGTATTCAACGCTCTTGTTATTGACGAAATTGGAGAATGGTTCTACGATAACTGCGGTGAACAAGTAGACGGTAGCTTAGCACTATGGACGAACGAAACTACTAGCGCTCGTATGCTACACATTGACCCGTTGCTTGTAGAAGCTGCTATTGGCAAATTACATCACACGCTTGATCAAAATAAAATGCCTGATAACTGGCGTAACAACATACCGCAGCATATAGAATGGATGAAGAAGCAGGTAGAGATAGCAGACTGGCAGCGCAAGTCGTTACGTGATGGTATTATAGAACTCGACACATCACGCAAAACCAACTTTGCTAATACGTTTCCAGAGCTACAAGACTTTTACGCTAAACTTTAAGTTTCCACTTAATTAAACTTGGACGGTTGACTGGCATAGCAATTTTCTTACGAGTTAATGTTTTAAGCATGTGGCTCGACTTCATTTCTTTTGTCGCAAAATTATGGTCGATACGAAGCTCGAGTTCTTTCTTTTTAGAATACTTTACTCGATATCTAGGATCAAAATAATATGCAAGCTTCCAAAAGTTATGACTTAGTAAACTAGAATCATTAACTTTTATATAATACGGGTACTGAGGTTCTTTAGAAAAAACTGTTTTGTATATATAACCGTTCTTTCCTTTCTCTTCACGTACACCTTCGCCCTCGTGGTTTACTATGTTTAATCCGTGTTTTAAAAACTGTAACGGCGGAGCTATTTGTTCAAACTCACGTAACAGGCCTTGTCCACGCTCCATCCATCCGTCAATGTTATCTCGAGTTTTAATCATAGATTCAAGATAATGAATCTCTAACGGGCTTATTTGAGACTCAGGTCCTAAATCTTTAATAAATGCTGTGAAGTTGTTACTAGGATAAACTCGGTGTAGTTCATCAAATGATTTTATGTGTAAATCGAATTTTTTAGTATTGTTTACTGTTTGTAGTAAAACAGGAACAGTGTTCATTCCTAAATACGTGCCCACGCAAACACGCTTGCCGCCTGGATGAAAAAATTCTTTTTCATATAAATTAAGAGGGACCTTAACTCCCTCTTCGTCAAAGCTGGTTACTAGATAATAAAAACACCGAGTAAACCAATCAATCCATTCGGTATCATTCCAGTGCTCTAGCATATGATAATCAATATTATAAAATTTAGCAGCAACTTCAGGTGAGTGTAATTCCTTGACATCGGCACTGAATAACTTTACTAGATTTTTAATAGGAAAATCTTTAATATAATAAAAATTATACTTATTAAATAGTTCAAGGACGCCCGGGCCTACTCTATCCATCTGCGCTGCGTCGTCTTGTTCTAATTCTACTTGATTAAAGTCCATCAGTTACTCCAAAGTTTAACACTGTCTATACCGTATTTAACCCCATCGACATCACAGCCGGCGCAAGCAGAGTATTTGCTACGCTTACCATCAATAAGATCTTTGCGATGATCAACAAAGTATTCACTATGCCAAATCTTAGTTACATCACATATATGAATGTTTCCGAATAGCTTTGTTTTTCTAAACCAATCGTTACAGCATAATAGTACATCGCCGTTCCAATCTACAAACATTTTATATGACGGTAGATAGCAAGGACGATTCTGCTTTTCATTACTTTCGTACAACGAGCCGCCTCTATTATTATATCCATAACTTTGAAAATCCACATCGCCTGTGTCGTAGTGATTTCTTATCTTATATGGTGTTGTGTATTTTGCTAATGTATCTTCAAACCATTGTGTTTGTTCAGCATCATCGTAGCAGTCAACCATTAGCAAGTCAAGATCAGTGTCTTGTAATTCTTCTAACAGTTGCTGGTTAGCACGTATGCGATCACCATTTGTGATAACACTTGTATAAAATTCTCGAGAACAAATTCGTATTATATCTACTATTTGCTTGTTAAGAAAAGGTTCACCGAACCCTGTTATGTTTATTTCACCAGAATAATTTGCTGCTTTGAGTTGTTCTACTAATACACTTACAGTTTCTAAGCTCATGTGTAAGTTGCGATTAGGATAAATTTCAGGGTCATGCCGTGGGCAAAAACTACAGGTTCTGTTACACAGTTCTGTAGGATTTATCTCAACAGCAGCAAGGCCCAACAGTTGAGGATTTTGAATATCAACTTGTTTGAGCCTGCTTTGCCTATAATCAATATGCGTTGCTATGTTAAATTGCGTAATGTCTGAAGACATGCTTCTTTCCAGTAATTATTGTTTTCAAATTTTGCTAAATTTGTTCCAAATACGTGATTGTAATACTCATTAGGAAAGCCAGCAAACCCTTGCTTTGGGTCAGGTTGCTTTCCGTAAAAGTGCGTATATATTGATTTTAATTCTTCTTTGTTAACGCACGCACGATAGTTTTCGTTGTTTAGAAATGTAGAATCAAGAAACGGGCTACGTGGTTCAATAGTATGGCATCCTAATGCTAAGTTTGCGCCCATAGCTGCTACGGGTATAAACACTTTTTGATCGCTTAGTTTATTTTCTATTGGTCTGTTATGTTCAGTAAATCCACTGTAAGGTGTTGGTACGCCTTGCGCATAACCCGGATAACCGCCAAAGATCTCATCTGCACCTTCGCCCGTGAGTAACACGTTAATCTGATATTTTCGCAGGTATTCTCCCATTATGTAGTAGCCTATCCAGCTCCAAGTATAAGGAACCATATATGTATCTTCTATAAATCGATCTACGTACTCGCACCATTGTGTTTCGTTAATTTCAATAGCACGACTTTGGTTATTACTGATATAGTCTTTACCTACGTGATTAATTGATACTTCTTGCTCATTCCAAACTTTAGAAATCACGCCGCTGTCAACTCCGCCGCTATTTACAGTTGCCATAGGTAACGGTGATTTGTAGTGCCATCTAAGATGTTCAAGTGTGTTTAATATACCAATGCTGTTCCTATCAGGACCTGTTATGTTCGAATACACTCCATTTACCCATAACTTACCTGCTGGAAATTCGTCAATATCTTCCCAGGGTGTTTGTTGACTGATATAATGTTTGTGCTGCTGCCAAGTATTAAATGCTGTAGACTTTACTTTTGTATCTACATTTTTCACAATACTTTTAATCGTATTACTTACTATTAGCTTATCTTTGTTGTATACAAATAAAGGTATTTGGCCTGTTTTATCTCTACCAATAATAAGTGTGTCTGTTGCTTTTATGTACAATACAAAAGCAAACATGCCATCGAGTTTGTTTATTCGTGATCTATTGTTTAGTATAGTATCTAACACAAAGTCAGTATCAGAATCATAACCATACCTGCCACAGTTATATACTTCGCCTGTATAGAAAAAAAGAACATCGTTGTTATCTATTAGCTGTATGTCTCCAGACCAAGCAGGCAAAATACTTTGTATACCAAAATAGTTTTCATGCTCGTACTCAGTTTTATTCCATCCACGCTGAAGTACATCTTCGAAGCCGGTATCACGCAAGCTGTCTTTATCAGTAGTAAAAAAGAAACCGCACATTACTTAAACTGCTCCTTAAACGGGTCAAACTCAGCTCCGCATTTCTGAGCGCATACTTTTAGTTTGCCGTCTTCTACACTCGACTTTGACCAGCTGTTCTGTATATCTTCAAAAATGCCAGTATCAAACACTGCTTTTAATCCGTGCTTCTTAGCGTTAATTGCGTCTTTGCCGCCGGCAGCATCAATAAAGTCCCATACTTGTTCTACCTTAGGATCTTTGTGCCACCATTTGTACATACGTCCAGCAGTCCAACAGCATGGCATAGCAAGCCCTTCAGCAGTTACATATAGATTGCCATCGTCTTTTACTTTACATATGATAGGTGTTTTATCATAGTACGCATCCATAGTACCGTGCTTCTTAACTACGTTATCCATCTGCTTAACTGCTTTGTTTTGATGTTTTTTGTCTGGCTCTTTTAGTTCTGCTGTTTTATTACCTTTGCGATCAACTGCTTGGTGAGTATCTTTTTTCTCACTATTAGCATTGATAAATCTGCCAGTCTTTTTTGCTACAAAGCGTTCAAATCCTAACTGCTCACTAAGTGCTTTTGCTTCGTCTACTTGATGTTGGTTATGCTCAAAAATAAGAAAGTCCCAACGGGCACGACCGCCTGCTTGTGTAAATGCTCGCATACTGCGTTCTACATTTTCCCATACTACGCCCTGTCGATATAAATGGTTTGTATCTTCTAATCCGTCTACACTAAAAATAACTGCGCCTTTACGCCCGATAGTTTTAGCAAGATCTCCCCACCATACTTCGTCACGAGCACCGGCGTTAGTATTCATGCTAAGCCACATGTTAGGATTGTGTTGTCTAAAATATTCAAAAACTTCAAGTGTTTCTTTAGCAACAATAGGATCGCCTAAGTTGCCGCACATATACATAACATTAAGCTGCGCAATAAACTCTGGTTCAAATATCTGTTTACAATCTTCAAGTGTTAATTCACTCAAATCAATATGCGGATTAAGAGCTCCGCCATTTTGATTGCGATCACACATAGGACAGCTGGCTTGGCACTTTTGTGTGTTCTCTAAGTGTACAGTTCTAATCTGATTATAATTATACATATTGTTGTATCCGAGGCATTATTAGTTTATTTAATACAGCTTCAGAACCTTCTTGTGTAAAATGAAAGCCGGTATCAGCGCAATAGTCTTCCCATTTATCGGAAAATTCGTCTTGTACACAAAAGTCAGTATCTTCTCTACTGTATCTTTTTATATGCTGATATACAATACTATTGTGATCTTTTAATATGCGCTTTCCGTAATTAAGATTAGCATAATCAAACTCTCTATGTCCATGCGCAACGCTTTTTTTAATAAGACTTTTATGTATATCAATATTTTCTTTCTTAACGATATAATCACGGGTCTGATTTGTCTTCTTAGGAGTCTCATTTAAATATTTTGTAAAAGTAGCACTATGTTGAATAACGTGCTGCCACCGGGTTGAATAAAAATAATTAGGGCTGTCATTCTCAAACTTTAATCTATTAAATACTGAATTAATGTCGTCTATTTCATTTACATAATAACTAGTTCTATTTAAAGGCGGTAGCTGCCAAATCGTAACTACCGGATCTAACTTCTCTAAATAATAACCAAGTTGTAGTAATTGGAATTGTGTACTATTACCATACATAGCTACATTGTATACATTATAGTTTTTTAACTGTTCTGATAGCATACGAGGCCAAGATTTGTCACAAGCAAGATCGTCTGGATGATCTCCCCATTTACTAAAACTACACCCTAATACTAATATATTATTTGTCATTAACTAATTTTACCTCCGTACCGGGCCCAACAACGCTAGGCAAATCGCCATACTGATCAATATACCACTCAATTACAGCACGATACCAATTATGACTGTTATGGTGTGCTTTTTTATTAAATTGATATATATTGTTATTAGTAGCTTCTATCGTAGCAAGAGCTCGAGCGCTTTCTTGCTGTAGTTGGCGCACAGTTAGTCCTTCAATTTTTTCCAATGTAATTCATCCTCATCACGTCGCAAATGTCCTCGATACTCTTCGCCAGTTTCGTCGTCAATAAGACGCCATTTTTCTGGGCATTTTGTTTTAACTACCATAAACACCGCAGTGTCTAATTCAGTTGCTTCAGTTCCGTCTAAAAGTTTGCGCTTGCTCATTATTTGTATCCAATTCTCATATATCTCGTATACTTTTCTAACTCTAATTCACCTTGATACAGTACTTGGCTCATAGGCGTTTGCTTAGCAAATGCTTCTAGTGATTCTGAACAGTTAACGTGTTCGTCTATTTCAAAGTAATTATTACTCTGTAAGATCATTAGCTTCCCTGCTGGCATTTTATTATACCAACTGTTAAAACCTTCGATATGCTCACAACTAGTATTTACTATTGTATTGAAACGTTCTTTAAGAGGCTGGAATGTGCCGTCGTCACGCTCTGTTTCGAATCTAGTTACAGCAAAATCTAACTCGTTAATATCTGCTGTTTGTGCTTTAAACTTCCAGCCGTCGATGAGCAAATCTTTGTTAAATGCCTCTGCTATCTTCCATACAGAAGGGTCTAAGTCAAAGCTTCTAATCAAATCAAATTCAATGTCAGCTTCAACAAGTAAAGGGACCACAGTAGCGTACCAGCCAGCACACAGGCATACCTTACCTAATACTAAATTATCAATATTTTTAAGTTCGTCTACTAACCATTTTTTACTTTCTAGCTGCCCCCGTGATATACAATCTATATCAAAGTCCGGGTTGTCTACTAGCTTCTTTAACGGAGTTATAAGACTACTGTTTGTGTATTTTTCTAGAACACGCCATAAGCTGTTGATATTCTGGCTTAGTGATAATTTAAACTCATTATCAAGTGACGGCAAAAGCCGAGATAAACTATAAACATTTTTCTCTACTATTGCTTTCCTAATATCGTCATCTGTTTCCACTAGCCTAAATATACTATGTATATTTTCTTCTATAACTGCTTTGCGCAATTCGTCATTATCTGTAAGTTTAAATATACTACTAAGATCATTATCGTTGTACATGCGTCGAACATGTTCTAGATCACCACCGTAAAGAAATTCAAAACGATCTAGTATATCTCTAATCTTATCAGTTGACTCGGTAATATTGTTAAGCGGTATATGATCATCTGTAGCAGTTTCAGGCGTTATTACTGATCTGTTTCTAGATTCAAACTGCGTAAGTAGCCAGTCAAAGTCATTTATCTTGGCAAGATTGTCTTTGTTAAATTTATTAGCAGTGCCGTATATAACACCAGCATTAGCACCTTGTAGTACTATGTCAGCAAACTTACCTTCAGCGTGAGTACACCAAGTTTCTAAACGCTCGTCTGTTTCGCCTGATTTTTGTCTATCAATAACTTTGCTTGACAGTTTACAGCATTCTCTAAACGCACTGCGCCACGCTGTAAACTCATCTACAGCAAAGTCTGTATAGTTGCTTACTACAGGCATAGGCTTAAACTTAGAGCTAATACTTGTAGTCATGTCAGGCTTAGATGTATCCATATGCTCTGTGAGCGCACGTGGCAATAGCTTTACACCGCCATAGCCGTACTCTAGTCCGTTTACAGGATTAATACTGCGCCACACTTTTACGTAATCTTTTTCATTGTGCGGTGCTACATAGTCAAACATAAAGTCATCATGAATTACAGCATCACCGTCAACTACCCAAAATAGATCGCTGCTAACCTGCTTTGCTGCTTCGATGTGTGCGTTGTGTATACCCTTGATACCGTGTACACGTTTTGCCCGTGGGAAACGCTGTTGTAGCTTTTGAAAGTTTTCATCGCCGTTTGGCTCGTTGTACGTGATCATTACAATGTCGTATAAACTGCGATCTTCTTTAATGAATGTCTTGCCAATGCGAGGAGGGTTAACGTACATTGACTTGAAGAATTTACTCTGTTCTTCGTTGTATACTTCTAACGGTATACTCATGCCAAGCTCGTCAACTAACTTCTTTCCAAGGATCTCCATTTCATATAAAAGATCTTCTTCATCCATTTTAGAATACGTGTCATGCCACATTGTATTAACATATTCAAAATCACGGACATTGACATAATCCCAATCAGTACAATTTGTAAGATAGGTACCGAGACGAGCTCCGTACATTGCCCATATACCATTGTCTACATCTAACCCTACAGTTTGCCAAATACGCAATCTGTCCATGTTTTTCTTGTGTACTTGTTTTAGGAAATTTTCATAATCAACCTTAACACCTTCGTTAAGTGTCATCTTTACACCTTCACGAAAGCCTGCTCTCCATGCTTGCTGAGGTGTTGCGTTATTGTGTACATAGCTGTAAATTTTGTCAACTTGGCAGTACTTAATATCCCAACAAAAATCTACTTGTGCTGCGGCATTATTTGGATCGGCATTTTCATGTGTTTTCATGCCTCGAACAATATGCTTAGGCCAGCATTTGATTCCGCCATTGCCGTAAGTAAGTCCATTGATAATGTTTTTACCGCTCCAGCTTACTACGCTGTTAGCAAGGTCAACATGATCTTGAAATATTAGATCTTGATTAATAAATGTTGGATCTACAATGTTATCAGCATCAACTGTAATGAAGCGATCTGTTTCGCTTAGATCAGCACAAGCTTTGTGTGCTGCGTCTGAGCCTTCTACACCGTGTACACGCTTTGCCCACGGAACCTTAGTAAGCAGATCATGATAGTTTTTATCTGCGTTAGGTTCGTCATAACTCAAAAAGATAATATCATAATCTTTAGGGCGTAATCTGTTATTCATTGTTTAGTCCAAATTTTACTTTATTGTTAGTAGTGTATATACTTATTTGCTGTTTTATGATGCTGGGAATTTCAAAGGTCAATTCTTTTGTTTGCTGTAACTTTGCTAAGTCTACTTGTATATACTCTTCAAAACGAGTAGGGTTATTTTTAAGTGTTATATATAAATTTGTAATTCCCGTTATTGTTATTTCGGCGTGTGCTAATAATCTAACGTTTCCGCCTGATACGCTAATTTCAATATCGGGATCAGTAGTACCTTGTATTTCAGTAAGCTGCGTTGTTTTGTAACACGGCGATGTTGAAAGATGCGCACGTCTTATTTCACGTAGCTCTCCGTTAAGAACGTGATAGTTAACAATATTATTAATGCCATCAATGAAAGATATGTATTGCTCTTCTGTAATAGAGACTAAAGCCTTTGTTTTATCTTCAAAGTTAATACAACCTATTGCTGCCCCAGTTTCTTTATCGTATTCAATAAAATACATTAGGATAAAATCCATTCTTTTATTGATTCATTTTCAGTAAAGTTTTTCTCTACATAATGAAGAACACCATTTTGCTTGTAGTTATTAATAAACACGCCATCGTCGTTTGCGTATACTAATACGCTGTCTGCCCAACGCTTTACTTTTTGTAAATCTTGTAATGGCGTTTTCATATGTATTACCGGCCATAGTGTGCTATCTAACTTTATGTCTAATAGCTTACAGCATATAGCAATTGACACATCAATGCTACCGAACTGCTGCTTGCTGTTAGGAGTCATTTGTTTGTACACTTCTTGATAATTGTCTACTATGCTTTTGAGTAAGTCAAAGAACTGTTTGTTTTTGTCAGTTGATTTGAAATAGAAAAACGCACTGTAAATATTAGGAAGGTTGTTTTCAATAAATGTTTTGCGATGAACAGTATCTTGTGTAACTGTATTACCTCGATGGTTAATTACTTCTGTCGTAAAGTATAGTTCTTTAGAGTCAAGTGCTACCCAGAGATCTTCAGTGCTATGTGTTAGTAATACATCGCTATCAAAAACAATAGTTTCTTCATAAGGAGTTAAATCAAATACCTTAGCTCTGTTTTCAATACGCCAACTTGAGTATATTGTATCGTCTTTCTCAATACGTACCACGTGATCAAACACAGAATCATAATCGCTTACATCGTCATTAGTAATAATACACACCGACTCTGTTGGATTAAATTTCTTGATACTCTTTGCTAAGAAATACGCTTGTTCTACATAGTTAAATTTGTCGTTATTTTGCGCAAAGATACAAATGCCTTTAGTAGTCATTGGCAAATTCCTTGTCAATGATATCCTTAAAGACAAACTTATTCATAATGTGAACAGTTGTATCCTTAAGATACGTAATACGATAGTCGTTGTGATTCTTTTTTGCCAATATGCTTATTTCAGTATCGTTGAACGACTTGACGATATCAACATCAAACGAGTTATACAATATGTACGGTATTTCAAAATCAGTAACTGATTCTGTAAAATTTTGTAGCATGTGTATTGCTATACTAAATGCGTAGTCGTTTCTAAATTTAGCTGACGACAGTCCGTATAGATTCTTGTACCATAGCCAATTATTGTGAATATGCTGCACAGTGTCAAATACAGTTTGCGCTACCGTTGACTTAGTAAAGTACATTACTGTTGCCCAATACATAGGCACACTGTTTAGTGATATTTTTGCTACGCTTGGGTCTTCGCATATATGAGAAAACTGCTTATAGTGCTTTGTAGCTGAGAACTGTTTGTTTGAATTAAACAGTTGATGTAGGTTATTATTACATAGCACAACATCAGTGTCTAACACTAACGTTTGCTCATACGGGGAAAGTTCGTACGCAAGGAAGCGATTAGTATTAAACCATTTATCTCTTACACTATCAGTACTACTACGAAAAGTTCTAAAGTTGTGCTGATTCTCTACTTCTTGATATACAATGTTTTCAATGTATTTGTTAATATCAAATGGGAAGGAAGCAACTGACTGTTTATCAGTAACCAACGTAACTGGTAGATTAAGAAATCGCTTTACACGTTTTGCGCAGAACACTGCCTGTTGTACATAATCTACTGTATCATTGTTGTGAGCAAATAGCAGTACACCTTTAGACACTGTTATTCCTTATTTGACTAGTTACATGATTGTAACGATCAAGATACTCGTTAGTTGCGTGTTGATAATGCTTCTTGACTTTGCTACTGAACTCTAATATGTCAGTTAGTCGTACAGGCATATTATCTTCATCAATAACAATCGAACCCATTTCAAGTTGATGTAGCAATGCCATGAGATTACCAGTTGCTATAAAGCGGCCGCCGGCATAGTAAAAAGTAGCATCTTCAACATATTGCTCGAGCAAAAGCTTTTTATGTCGATTAATAGAGTCAAGTGTTTTGCCCACTTCTAGGGCGTTTAAAAGTTTCTCATCCATACTACTAATTATACAGACTTTTACAGTAGTGTCAAGAAAATTATGCCCAGCCGCCTGAACTAAATGTCGGTGCTGCTACACTAACAGCGGTACTGTTAGGTGTTAGTACAGTAATAGTGCCAGTGACATCTACTGTAATGTCCTCGTCTACTGCTGGTCCTGTGCCTGTTTGGTCACCTGTGTCCACATCAACAACCTGTAACTGAAATGTCATTTGTGTATCACTTACATGATACGCTGTAACTGTCATAAAGTTTTCGTCATACTGAGAATAAGATGGATTGACATCTGCTAAAGACATTGTAATTAATGTACGAATAGTACTAGCATCAGAATTACCAAATAGATAATAGGCATCGCTTGTAGTATTCACTGTACTGGCCGGTCCAGTAGTACTAACGTTTGTAGCTGTAAGATCAGCAGTACCAAATCCGTTAAGCGCACCGAGCCAATCTTGATCCTTATTACCTGCCCCTGCGTTTGCTCCGCTGAACGAAATTCTTAGTTTTCCGCCTGCGTTCCAAAATTGAAGCTTGTGATCTCGACTAGTCCAGGTTGCCGTTACTGACAGTGTTTTCGTGTCGTTCCAGGTTGCTGTTAGCGTTGCTGTTAAGCCTGTTGAACTTGTAAGATGCGTGCTATGAGCTGTAAATCTATTAGCATAGTTAAATGTGCTAATAGTTTCCATATTGTTGTACTGCGTGGCTGTGATTTGATCGCCTGCTGTTAAGGTAGCAATAGCGGGAGAAGTTGTAGTAGAATTTGCTATGTGGTCATAAGTGTTTACGATATCAGTACGTAAATTGTTCCAGTCAGAAGCAGTTACTTTGTCACCCACAGCTACGTTAGCACTTGCTAGTGTTGTGTTCCATCCATACGCATTTGTGTCATTAGTGACATTTACTGGGGTTCCTAAAATATTAGAAACTTCAGTGTACAATGTTGCGTATTCTGCTTGTCCAATTTTATCGCCTACGCTCTTAGCCATATACTATCCTAACTATAATTAAATGTATTAGTAGGTGTTTTCTCAGCAAATGTAGGTGTTGCTAGGGCAACATTTGCGCCGCTGGCTGTGAATACTTGTACTAGACTGTTGATATCAGTTTCAACATTATCATCGGCTCCCTCAGCGCCGCCGCCGACGTCAGCATCATTTACAATAACCTGAAACTCGTACTGTGTACTCGAACGCTTAATAACTTTAATTTCATAAAAGTTCTCATCGTATTCGGTATAATTAGGCTGATCAGCACCAGATGTAGCATATATAGTTTGTTCTGTATTTAGAGAAAGACTATCTATATACCACCAGCCGTTATACGACGGTCCTGCTTGACTTATCTGAAGCGTGCCGTCGCCGGTTTCGGTCATACTCATATTATTAATATCAATAATTCCTACGCCGCCGATAATGTTAACCCAATCTTGGCTCTTAGTCTGCGAACCCGAGTAAGAAGCACTAGCACTGAATCGTAGTGTTCCGCCAGCGTTAATCCAGCCTTCTTTATGAGCTTCGTTATTCCATGTTACAGTGAACGCATGTTTTTGAACACCATTCCAGGTACTAGTTAAAGAAGCAACTGTTGCTGTTGCTAAACTACGCTGAGTCGAAGCCACTGTGTTTCTGTTTGTAACATTGAAATCAGCTATAGCTTCATATGCGTTATATGTATCAGCTGTGATTAGTTCATCTGTTGCTACTTCGTCTATAGAAGGTTCAGATCCTACTATATGAAAATAGCAACGTGAAATGTCACTATGAAGTTTGTTCCAGTCAGCGGCTGTAATTAAATCAGCTGGCAGCTTGATAGGAGCATCTGGGTTTTGGTCATAGCCTGCTACTGTGCCAATCGACGCTGTTGACCATGAACCCGAAGGTTGCCCTAACACTCTTGCTGCTTTGCCACGCAAGTCTTCATACTGCGCTGCTGTGATATCTTCGTTAATGCCTACTGTCATTCTTTACACCATTAAGAAGCATTCTACAAGCTTCTCATCAGTATTTATATTACTCTCTAGTGCTATACCTACTAAATGGAATTTCTGCTCAGTACTAGCACACCCGTTGTCGTGTGCCCAAACTCGATCACCTTTGTTTACAGCTCCAACAACTCTAACCGGAACACGCCCTTTAAGTGCTATTGGCTGGCCTTCTGCTTCTGCGTTCATCAAGTAAGCAGGCTTCTCGGATATAACGCCAATTGCTGCGAAAGAAGCAGCCATGTAAGCGCTTGCTTCGTGATCTTCGTGTGCGCAAATAGTCATTACAGTGCCAACGCCGTGTTCTTGATCAGTTGAGTATACCTCTGCTAAGTCAGCATAACGAGCTTGCGTAGCAGTGCCCTGGAATAATGTTGCGTTAAGGTTACCTGCTGAATCTCTAACAGCGATAGTATTAGCTGTGCCTGTTCCTGCGGTGTCAACACTAGCAGTTCTGTCAGTGCCGCCAACTCTAATAGCGCTGGAAGATTGAGCTAAGCCGTAAAAGTTGTTAGCGTAAACATCAGCAAACTTAGATGCGTTAGCACCAATGTTAACACTTTCGCCGTTTCCAGGTAGTACTTCGCCTGACTTAACTTGTAATACGTCATCGCTACCGATTCTGTGTACTACTTTATCGCCTTGGTCATTAGTAATAACTGCGTCGCTGCCGTTTTCAATAATAAGCTTTAGGTCTTGACCTGCACCAACTGTTAACCCGTTATCATTACCAATTGCCACTGCTTCGTTAAGAGAAGTAGTAGTATTTGATATTTCTTTAATGTAGAAAGAAGCAAGGAACCCGCCTAGCATTTCTGCGTTACGTGTTGTGCCGTAGAACATATGATCAGTAGTTGTAACACCGTTTGTACTAGACTGTGTATTACGCTGTGTAACACCCGGCTTCACTACGTCGAAGTTAGGAATGGCATTGTTTTCTGCTGTTTGATCAATTGTGTACTCAGCATCATCACTAAACACATAAACAATAACATCGTTAATAATAGCAACAATAGCTTTATGTAGTGTGCCTACTGTGTCTTTAATAAGACGACTCTGCATTTGAGTTACGCCTGAACCAGCGTCTTGCGGGCCTACAAGGATAAATTCGCTACCGGTGTAAACGTGTAACTGTAGATCGTCACTGTCCCACCATAAATCGCCTTCGCTTAGCCCTGCTGGTGCTTCAGTAGCAACTTCAGTGCCGCCTGTGTTACGCCAGCGTGTGCCGTTGTAGTATTTAATTTTGCCTACGCTAGAGTCGTACCAAATTTGTCCAGTAAGTGCTCTAGGTGGTTGATTGTTTCCTGCGAAATTCTCAAGCAAGAAAACAAAGTTTTCATTTTGAATCTCACCGTAACCTGCAAAGTTACGGCCTACAAGTTTTAGGTCTGTAGCTTGATCTACAGTTCCGTCTTCTACTACACTTAAAACGTTAGTATTGTAGGTGTTAATTGTATATGCCATTAGTGCTTAACCTCTCAATTACTATTATTTATCCGTATTATAATTTTACAACCAACGCCTTGTTGGTGTCACTGGTGATACTCCGTAAGTAGTATCAATTGCCTCTGCTTCCGTCCGCATGTAGTCTCCACGTATCCGCAGGTTGATATGCCAGCCGGGGACCGGGGCCATCTCGGGGTACTCCATGCCTTCGTCGTCTGTCAGCATATTGCCCGTGGCCTTGTGGATCAGGCCCATGGTGTCAAACGCATGGTCCGCTGAGCCTGTGACAAGGTAGGGGTCGCCGTCAGGTGT
>ERZ807291.1590-NODE-1590-length-36323-cov-89.112468_pt1 | contig 36323 bp, 30 predicted proteins | sample MGYA00521257_ERZ807291 | MGnify/ENA primary metagenome ERZ807291 (study PRJEB31413, sample SAMN03169783) | marine metagenome | biome: Marine; feature: Water; material: Subsurface seawater | place: North Sea | collected 2011-04-28 | depth 1 m m ...
GTAGTTTCCTCCGTTACAGTTAATTTTCCATTTATATCAACATCACCAGTTATATTTAAACTTCCCTCTACATCTAAATTTCCACCAATAAATACATTTTTGGCTATTCCTACCCCTCCATGTACTATTAGTGAGCCATTAGTTACCCCTGTAGATTGAGTTATATTATTCACCAATAATTCCCCTGTATTATTAATTTTAACAGGAGTTGTAGTTCCAAAAAAGGAAGAATTTTTTACTTCTAATGAAGCATTAAAACTAACATCCTTATCTACTTCTAAAGTATCAAATATATATGTATTTCCTTTTACAGCCAATTGATTAGTACCTATTGTATCTGAAGTATAACCAATTCCAACCTGTCCTTCAACCAACATACCATTTTCAGGTGCTGATCCCTCTATTCCTGTTCCTATTCCAACCCCACTTACATCATTTACATTTAATGAATTAAAAGAAATATCATTATTACCAATCATCACTTTTCCTTTTAAAAATGAGTCTCCATTTACTCCCAAAATTATATTATCATTTGTTTCGAATTGAAAAAGATTACTTGTATTCCATCCTATTCCTGTCTGTCCCTCTACTAATAAGCCGTTATAAGGTCTATTGTCATCAGTAAGAGATTCGTATAGATTATTTCCAATAATTACATTAGCCCCGACTGATAACAGATATTCAACTCTTTCATTTCCTGAAATATCAACATTACATTCAAAATAACTATTTCCTCCAACTCCCAAACTATAATTACTTGAAATGTCACCTGGTGAAATACCAACTAATGTTTGCCCTTCGACATATAACCCATCATTTGGAGCCTCAACCAGAGTATTTTCTCCTATACTAACATTTCCATTAACATCTAATGTGTTGGTAGGTTGATTATTGCTATTAATATTAACCCGGCCTTGGCTTGTAAATGTAGCTAAATTTTTGAAGTCATATGTATCAATTGAAGTATTAGAAATATCAACACTTCTTATGATAAAATTCTGACCACTACTATCTTGATATGAGGTAGAATCATTATAATTTTGTATTTCTAATACTAAATCACCAGCATTTACCTCAGATGTACTTGCTCCAATTGCATTCATATCCTTATTTTCCGCATATAATCGTGCTCCATTTATAAAATTATCGCCTCCATCATTCGTGGTTGCTAAATTTGAAAATATGACATATTCTTTTCTATTTAAATTAAAATTATCATTATAGGAAACATCGCTAACATAAGTCCCAAATCTCCCTTCTAGATGTAAAACAGAATCTCTTAACACAACCGATCCGCTACTATCATTTACTTGGAAACAAACAGTAGCACCGGAAACATCTAATAAGGTTTCGGGTATGTTATTGCTTCCATCAAAATGTCCAATTCCGACATTACCACTAGAAGCAATTAACATTCGCGCCCATTCGTCTGTATTATAACCTTGATCGCCAAAAGGACCAGATTGATAATTTTGACTTACATCATAGGTGTCAAATCTGATTTGACCTGCAAATTGTCTGACTCTATCTACACCTTCCATTGGAACATTATCGGGATATTGATATTTATAAATAATAATTTCAGACGCTCGTGTATTACCCAAATTATCACCGTATGATCTTTCAGTTATGCCATTATTCCCATAGGCTCCATTTAATCCATGAATGTCTCCTACACTATTTTTAATTGGGTCTCCAAAGTAAATAGAGCTTGAAAAATTACCATTAAATCCTATATAAAGATCATCTTTAATCCTTGTATTTCCACTGGTATCCCATGAGAATCTTCCATCCACTTGTTTACTATTTCCATATCCCACTTCACCTGAATTTGCAACATAAATATATGATACATCTAAAGAATTTATTTCATTATTTACAACTATACTACTGGCATCAATCTCTCGACAAGAAATTTTGTCAGCAAAAATTATTCCATCAGGTATGTTAATAGCAGGATTAACATTATCCATTTTTGGTATATTAATTTCATTTGCTTCAAGGACTATTTCTTTTTCAATTCGTCCGCCAATTATTCTCACACCTGATAAATAATTTTTATCTTTATTTATTACCAATTCATCTAATTGTGTATTAACATCCATCGGATAACCATGTAGTAATGCTTTTTTATCTAAATTTTTATAATTGGGAGGAATATTGCTAATACCTTTTTCCATTTTTAAATAATCAAAATATGCAACATAATTAAAATATATATTATTTGCTTGGAAATAATTTCCTTCACAAAAAACACTTATGTTTCCGCAGGAACAATCAAAGTTTCCATCAACTTCGTAATTTCCTTTATGTACCACATTTCCACTAACCTCTACAGGTCCATTTAAATATGGTTCGTTTATTTGTGCTCCCCCTGGATAATCAAACTGGTAATTCATGATAATTGCATCCTTATTCCCATCCTCTCTTGTTCCATGTACTAATGCTCTTCTTTTCTCTGGATCATTACTAATTCTATTGTTACTGTTATCTATTTGAAAATCAGTACCATATTGAATAATATTTCCTCCAACTGAAAGTAAATTCGTTTCTAATAACGAAGGAGGTTCTGTGATTTTAACAGGTTCGGCGTTGATACCTACAGACCTTCCTACAAAAAGAGTAGAATTAATACTTACATCATTGGCCCAAACATATTCAAAGTTACTTTCATAATTAGAGGATAAATATGGTATATTTGCAGCTTGTTGAATTGAACTTCTATTAATACCTCCTGCTTTTTTCCAACTCATTACACTTACACTAATACTTTATTTTTTTTGGTAAATCATCCGTAAATTTTATTAATAGGTTTATCAATTAAAAAAGGAAACAAATCACTAAAACTAGATAAAGAGGTTGAAATATTAGGGGTATCAATATCTAAATTCATTTCTACAATATCAAGATTGATTACTTTTTTATTGTCAAGAAGTTTTGTTAATAAATAAATTGCTTGCTGTAATTCTATTCCATTAGAAACGGATGTTCCTGTGGAAGATATATATTGCGGATCAATAGAATCAACATCAAACGAAATATGAACTGGAGAATTTCCAATAAATTTTGAAATGTTTTCATAAACATTTATGCAATCTTTATTCACTTGTTCTGATAAAAAGGAAGGAATATGGTTATACCTTAGGGTATTAAATTCGAATGGTTCAATATCTCGTAATCCAACATATAATAGATTTTGAAAAGGAAGTCGATTTTTAATAAATGAAAAGCGAGCATCATAATCTAATCCTGTTAAAAATGATAATGGCATTCCATGATAATTTTTACTTGGAGATGATTCTTTTGTATGAATATCCGCATGAGCATCTATCCATATAAATTTTACATCTTCATATTTATTCAGCGAACTTGCTCCAGTTGCAATCGAAATGGAATGATCACCTCCTATATTTATTGTATTATAAACCTTACGATTTGCTTCATATAAATCTTGACTAAATTGAAATAAATTATCATGATTGTCTTCAACATACGATACAATAAAATCTTTTTTTATATAATTTTTAATGATAGATGGAAATATTTTGACTCCATTATGCAATTGTCCTGATTTTGACGCAGCTAAAATAACATTTTTTAACATATAAAAAGTAAGATAATTTAATTTTATATGTTAATAATTTATTCTTTATTTTTTTTTCTCTTTTTTTTTCTAGTTTTAGTTTTAGTTTTTGTCTTTTTTTTTGTTTTGGTTTTGGTTTTGGTTTTCAAAAAATCATTTTTCAATCGTTTTTCAATAGTTAAAGAATGAGGCTGATAAGCATTTGTAATCAAATTTTCTAATTCTCTATTTTTAAGACGAACATAAGTCCTTTTACCATTGGTGTCTGCAAATAGCATATTTAATTCTTTACCATTATAATTAGCATCAAATTCCTTACCTTGTACTAATTTATTATTTACATAAGTGTTGGAAGATCCAAATGCATCCATATAAACACTCATTATATATATAACTGACTAAATTTAATTTTTTAGCAAAATTGTATCTTAAAAAATAAGAACATTATGTATAATGATTGGGAGTAAAATAAATAATCTTGGAAAAGAAGAAAAAAATTCCAAAATTAAGGAAGGTCCCTGCATTTTCCCATTTGAATATAAGTGGAAAACACATACTGAATGTTTTCCCACTGAAAAGGGGGATATTTGTGCTACAGAGGTTAGCAAACGCAATACATTAAAGAAGTATGGATATTGTAACTTAAATAAAGTCACTAAAAAAAAAACACTAAAAAAAAAACTTATAATTGTAGAAAAACTTCCAAGTATTAAAACAAAAACTCCTTCCCCATCTCAATTGATTAAATCTCCTTCCATTAAAACAAAAACTCCTTCCCCATCTCAATTGATTGAATCTGCTTCCATTAAAACAAAATCTCCTTCACCATCTCAATTGATTAAATCTCCTTCCATTAAAACAAAAACTCCTTCCCCATCTGAATTGATTAAATCTCCTGAAACACCCAAGACTCCTTCTCTACCAAATACTCCCACTCCTATGTCATTAATAAATAGTATAAATACCTATATAAAAAAAGATTCTCCAATTATAGAAATGGAATCCCAAATAATTAAAAAAGAACAAATTTATAATGAAGAATTTATTGAAATATTAGGAGAACTTCATAAATACATGATGAAAAAAGGTGAAGTTATGCGTGCCCGTGCCTACCAAAAAGCACAAGAAACAATTATGAATATAACAGACGATATAACTACATTAGAACAATTAAAAGGAAAAAAAGCAATTGGACCTACAATACTATCCAAACTGGATGAATTTATCAAAACAGGAAAAATAAATGCATTAGAAAAGGAAAAACAAAACCCTATTCATATTTTCACAGAAGTTTATGGAATTGGCCCTAAAAAAGCAAAAGAATTAGTAGAACAAGGTTTTACATCAATTGAAGCACTCCAAAAAGATGCAGATAAAGTATTAAATGATACACAAAAAATCGGACTTCAATATTATGAAGATATATTAAAAAGGATCCCAAGATCGGAAATTGATAATTATTATCAAATATTTAAAAATCAATTTGATGAAATTAAAAAGGATGGTGATGCGATGGAAATTGTAGGTAGTTACAGGCGTAATGCAAAACATTCGGGGGATATCGATGTTATTTTGACAGGACCTTCTAGTGATTTATTGAAAACCTTTGTTTCCAAATTATCAGATGAGGGAATAATTAAATATAAGTTGACTGACGGTAAAACTAAAATATTAGTAATTTGCCAGCTCACAGGAGAACCTGCTCGAAGAGTAGATTTTTTGTATTCTAATCCACAAGAATTTCCCTTTGCTATATTATATTTTACAGGTAGTAAAACTTTCAATACCGTTATGCGTCAAAGAGCATTGGACATGGGTTATACCCTAAACGAACATGGTTTATATAAAATGGTAAATGGAAAAAAGGGTGAAAAGGTAGATCATGATTTTAAAACAGAAAAGGATATTTTTGACTTTCTTCAAATGAAATATATAGAACCATCTGAGAGAAAAGATGGACGATCTGTAATTTTAGTGGAAGGAGCTATTCAAAAAACAAAAACCATCCTTGATAAACCAATTTTAAATAAAACAATTAAGAAACCTATTGTTAAAAAGATAACAGAAAAAGAACATATTGATAAATTTCAAAAGGAGGGAATTGATTATATTAAATCTTTAAACGAAAAAACACTTGCCAAAATCATCCAATTTGCCAATAAAGAATATTATAATAGTGAAATTCCTGTTCTCTCTGATAATGAATTTGATATTATTAAAGAATATGTTGAAAGTAAATATCCCAAAAATAAAGTTTTATTAGAAGTTGGTGCTCCTGTAGAAAAAAATAAAGTAGAACTCCCGTTTGAAATGTGGTCTATGGATAAAATTAAACCTTCATCTGATGCCCTAGATAAATGGTTACAAAAATATAATAATCCCAAAGAATATGTTCTTTCTGCTAAGTTAGATGGTGTAAGTGGTTTGTTTGTAAATGGTGATGTTCCAAAATTATATACGCGAGGAAACGGAAAAATAGGTCAAGACATTAGTCATTTGATTCCATTTTTCGATTTACCATTAGATGAAAAAGAAATAGTAATTCGAGGGGAATTTATGATTTCCAAGACAAATTTTGGAGAGCATTTTCAAGGTCGTTCTAATCCAAGAAATTTAGTGGCTGGATTTATCAACAAAAAAAACGCCGATCCTAAAGAAATGCAATATGTGGATTTTGTAGCGTATGAGATCATTAAACCAATAGTAACACCAAGAGAACAATTTTTAAAATTAGAAAAATTAAATGTTAAAGTAGCTAAATATGAATTTACTGATGATTTAAATAACAATTTATTATCAGCAAAATTATTATCCTGGAGAGAAAACTATGATTATACAATCGATGGAATTATTGTAACCCACAATAAATTATACCCACGACAATCTGGAAATCCCGAACACTCCTTTGCATTTAAAATGGTGATGTCGGATCAAGTAGCTGAAGCAAAAGTAGTAGATGTTATATGGACACCAAGTAAAGATGGGTATTTGAAACCAAAAATTCGAATTGAACCCATAGAATTAGGAGGGGTAAAAATTGAATATGCAACCGCATTTAATGGAGCTTTCGTAGAAAATAATAAATTAGGAATTGGGTCGGTCGTTAAATTAGTACGAAGTGGGGATGTAATACCTCATATATTAGAGGTTACAGAAGGGTCTTCCCAAGCTAAAATGCCTACAGAAGATTTTAATTGGAATCCGACTCATGTCGATATTATTTTAGAAAACAAAGAAGATAATCAAACAGTACAAGAGAAAAACATAAGTGGTTTTTTTGTAAGTGTAGGGGTAGATGGATTAGGTCCGGGAAATATAAAGAGGATAATAAAGGCAGGATATAATACGGTTCCAAAGATTATAGCCATGTCAGAACAAGACTTTTTAAAAATAGAAGGATTCAAAGAAAAATTAGCTCATAAAATATTTACCAATATTCATAAACAGTTAGATACCATTAGCCTACCTAAATTAATGAATGCTACTAACCTATTAGGAAGAGGAATGGGAGAGAGAAGAATAAAATTAATATTAGACTCATATCCATCAATTTTAACAGATAATAGTACATCTGAAGAAAAGATTAAAGAACTTTTGAAAATGAAAGGGATGGCAAAAAAATCAGCCGACTTATTTGTTTCCAATATATCCAAATTTAAATTATTTTTAGAGGAGGCAAATTTATCTGATAAATTAAATGAACCGGTCCAACAGACAAAAATTCAATTGGATTCCAGTCACCCTTTGTTTCAAAAAAAAATTGTTTTAACCGGTTTCCGTAATAAAGAATTAGAACAACACATCACAGACAAAGGGGGAGAAATAGGTTCCTCGGTTAGTAAAAAAACATTTGCATTGATTGTGAAATCAAAAGATGACGACTCGGGAAAAGTAACAGAAGCCAAAAAACATGATATTCCCATTTATACCCAAGAAGAATTTGAAAATCTTTATCTCTCTAATTCAATTTCATAAACTTGTTTGATATCTATTTTAATTTTTTTTAATAGTTCTGCTTTTACTTTTGTTTGTATGAGTCTTTGAGGTGTTTGAACTATTTTTAAAACCCGACTTTCATCAAATTCATGCTGTTTTTGCCAATCTTTATACAAAGTTAAAATTTTCTTTGATATATATTGTATTAATTCACAGAATTTTTTATCTTCCAATTGATTCCATGATTCTTCTTCATATATATACATTTTTTGTTGTATTGCTATAATGGGATCATTTTCTTTACAGTTTTTTTCAAGTATTTGAATTATTCCTAATGCTAAATTTGAATCAAAAATTAACTGTAAATCCGATTGCTCTATCTTAATTGATTCTTTCCAAATTATAAAAGATTGATGAGCTCGAATGTTTTGATTTAAATATTTGTCCATTTCCATCTTTTTTTTTGTCTTTTGAATATATTTTTTCATATCTTCTACTTCTTTGGTTAAATTGGTATATTTATGTACCATTTCTTCTAATAATACATAAATTACTTCATTTGAAGGATTACTAGTAAGTATTTTTTTTTCTGAAATAATTTGACACAATATTTGATGGGCAGTAAATGGTTTTTTTTGTTTAAATTCTTGTAAGCACGAACTACATTTATAGAGAGTTTTCATCTTTTCATTGCTTAATAAATTAGAAAAAAATGAAAATCAATTTTCTGGTAATATAATCTATTTTGTCTACAATTATTTTTTTGATAGTTTAATTTTTTTTATAATTTAAATTATTTAAAACATATATAAATATGTCTTCTTTACTAACAAAAGTTCAACAGGCTAATGAAAAAAAAATAGTAAAAACTGTAGGGGTATTTAGTTCTCAAGTAATTTCTCAAAAAGCTTCTTTTACCGTATCAGCACAATCTCAAATAAGTTCCTCGGGAGTAGGAATAAAGTATAATTCATATGCTCGCTATTTAGCAAGAAAAAAAGGATTAAATTCTAAACAAGGGCCTCCGGTTCCCTATGTGAATCCAAAAGCTGTTGTTAATAATAAATCTCAAAAATTCAGTATTCTTCCTTCTTAATCAAATAATCCCAAATAAAATATTTATTTAACTTATATGTCAAATCAAATATTTTTCTCTATGGGACCATCTGTAAAAGTAAATTCGCAAATTCCCAAAAAACCCCCAAAAAAAATATCCAATACTATTAGTTTTTCCAATATTTTCTCTAACACTGTAGGGCATGGATCATGTGGTTCATGTAAAGGTCTTAAAAAATTATAATTGTAAATTAAAAATTAGGAATATTTATAAATAGTTTTACATAATATTATGTCCTCTCATTTCTTTTTTTATGAACATTTATCAAAAGAAGAAAACTTAAAATTAATTTGCCAATCTTTTACAGCAGAAGATGCAGTTGCTCATGTTTATGATGAAGACTCAGGCTATACATATGGTGGTAAATATGTTTGGTTCCCTTTAACTATAACCCAAGTACTAGAAAAAATAAATAAATTGGCTCCACAAATTCAAATAAAAGGAAAACCTGATGGAGAGAAATATAAATTACAAGAAGCGCAAATTCATGTCATGAATAAAGGTAAATTAGAATTTAAAACAAACGCTCATATAATATTATAATGGATAGGGTTCAACAAATGCAGCAAATTCACGCGAATGCATTATCAGTTTTTAAAAAGAAAAATACAGATTATGGTGACGCCTTTGCCACTTACGGACCCATAGGGGTATTAGTAAGAATCGGGGATAAAATACAACGCCTAATGCAAGTGAGTAAAACAGGGATTCATCTTGTAGAAGATGAATCCTTGAAGGATACTTTATTGGACCTTCATAACTATTCAGCGTTAGCTTTAATGACAATGGAAGATCAAGAAATCCCATGTTTGATGAAACAAAAATCTCTTTGCTCAGGAGAATCTATGCATAGAGATTAACAATATTTTTTGTAAAAATAAAAAATTAATCGTTGCCTTATTTTTTTATTAAATCCACGATATTCGCTCGGCGTTAAAATCCGTTGCGAACCGTTATAATTCAATTTTTGAAAATTTTCAAACGAATTAAATTTCGCATTTAAATTATTATTTATGTTTTCATTCTTCTTTGGAAATTCATTAAGTGATAAATTTTTCTTCATTATATATTCCATACATAATTTATATGGAAAAACAAACTATTTTAATAGTAGGCTTTGGTTGGGCATGTGCTGGATTTTTAAAATCAATTGACACGAATCTCTACAATATTCATATAGTAAGTAAATCGGATGAATTTATTTATACCCCTCTTTTAGCACAAAATATAACACAAAACAGACAATTAATCTTAAAGATTGAAGACATAAAATCCAGTGTTACTTTTCATAAACAGGAAGTAACAGATATTGATTTTAAAAATAAGAAAATAAATTCAATTCCTTATGATTATGTTATTTTTTCACACGGAGCAGTTACTAATACTTTTAATATACCAGGAGTTGACTCACATGTTTTTTTCTTACGAACCGCACAGGATATTGATAAAATCCGTAATAAATTAAAAGATGATCATAAAATCGCAATCATAGGATGTGGTCTAACTGGAAGTGAAATAATTGGTACTCTTTTAGATACACGGAAATATAAAATAATTGCTATCGATGGATTACCAAGACCATTAATGATGTTTGATGAATCTTTAGTCAAAAAAGTAATTAAATTGTGGTATCAAAATAATGTTAAAATGTATTTCAATCATTTGGTTACCAAAATTGATGATCAAAAGATTTATACAAATGATAAAATAATCGATTATGATGTTGCAATTTGGTGTGGAGGAATTAAATCATCCCCACTTAGTAGTAGTATCAATAAAATATTAGAACTTCAATGTAATAAAGGTATTCCTGTTACTCCCAATCTACAAATAAAAAAAGTAGGAGATGCTTATGCAATGGGAGATTGTGCGGTAACTAATTATCCTCCCACAGCGCAGGTCTCCTTTCAGCAAGGAACATATTTAGCCCAACAATTTAATAATTCCTGGAAAAACCCAAAACCTTTTGCCTTTTCAAATAAGGGTCAAATTGGTTATATAGGAAATAATAAAAGTATTTATCAATCAAAATATTTTCAATCAAGTGGAAATCTAATATATTATGCAAATAAATTTATTCATACTTATTACCTTTTCTCTCTAAAAAAATAGTTTGTATGTTTTGAAGTGCTTGAATATAACATGCTTCTCGTAAAGTACATTCATGGATATTTTGATAACTAATAGCCTTTTGATATGTATATTTCATTTGTCTATCTATATTTGAAAGAACATCTTCATGTGACCAAGACTCGTTGTACCTGTTTTGTATCCATTCATAATAGCTTGTTAAAACGCCTCCCGAATTGGCTAAAATGTCTGGTATAACATAGGTCCCTTTTTTGTTTAATATAGCATCTCCTTTATCGGTTGTAGGACCATTGGCGGCTTCCACTACTAATTTCCAATCTGAATATAACGCCTCTTCCTCATCTATTTGATTTTCAAGGGCTGCAGGAATAAATATATCAACAGGAATTCTAAAAAAAAGACTACGAGATATTTCTTTTCCCAAAGAAGTAGAATTAATCGTTTGTTTTTCATATAATAATTGATTTACTTTGATTCCATCATAATTATATAAATAGCCTGTATGGTCTCCTACACCAATCATCTTCATCCCCCATATTTCTAATAATTCTGCGGCATATTTTCCAACATTTCCAAATCCTTGTACTGCAAATGTTTTCCCTACTAAAGTTTCGTTGTTTTCTTGTGCCCATGAGTGTACACACATAGCAACTCCCCGCCCTGTTGCTTCTTCTCTTCCTTGTGTTCCGCCTCTTTCCAACGATTTTCCTGTATATACGCCTAAATAGTCAAAGGGATTAATTAAATGATTTATTTTGGATTCAAGTATTTCTTTGTGTTCTTGAACCATCCAATCCATAATTTGCGAATTGGTATTTACATCTGGTCCAGGAATATCCTTTTCAGCACCAATATATTTAAATAATTGGGAAGAAAATCCTTTAGATATTTTTTTTATATCTTCTTGAGAATATAAAGAAGGATCGATTTGGATACCTCCCTTTCCTCCACCATATGGAATATTTTGTACTGCACATTTAATAGTCATCCATGTTGCTAAAGCACTTACTTCATCTTCATTTACATCTGGATGAAAACGAATACCTCCTTTGTAAGGACCCAAAATATTATTATGCTGAATTCTATATCCTTTAAATAATTGTTCTTTTCCATTGGATAACATTATAGGAAAGGTAACATTAATTTTTTTGTCGATTTTAAGCAATCTAGCATATAAATTTCTGTCAATATTACATTTATGTGAAGCTTTTTTGATATGGTTTAATACACGACGGTGCATTGCGATATAATAAGAAAAGAATAAATATAATAAAAATATATGTATTCTTACGGTACTGCTGGATTCAGGTATCATAGTTCAATTATGGAACAAATTGCCTCGAAAATTGGGAAAGCATTAGCAATCTTAAGTGTTGAAAATCAGAAAAGTTACGGCATTATGATTACTGCTTCACACAATGCCCATTGTGATAACGGAGTTAAAATAATGAATGAAAATGGATGTATGGTTTCGTCCGAAGAAGAACTACTTTTAGAAAAATATGTAAATTTTCCTCCCTCTTCTATTATCTATTCTTCTTTAATTCCTATTCTTACTTTTGGTTATGATACACGCAAATCATCTATTGATATTCAAAAACTTATGATTGATGAAATAAAAAATTGCTTTCCAGGGGCAATTATAAAGATACATGATTACCCGGTTACCACTCCTGAACTTCATTTTGAAATGGCTTCTCCTGAAAATAATTATGTTGAATTTGTAGCCAATCAAGTCCAGAATATTACCTATCCTGTTGTGGTGGATTGTGCAAACGGTGTTGGCGCGCTCACCTTAAAAAAAATTTTAGAAAAAACTGACCAAAAGAATGTAATATTAGACAATATACAGGTAGAAGAATATGAATCTTTGAATTTTTTTTGTGGTTCTGATTATGTTTGTAATAATTTTTCCTCTTTAGATGTAAAAAATTACATTAAAAATACTTTATATGCTTCATTTGATGGAGATGCAGATAGAATTGTATTTTATTGTCGATTTCAAGATCAAATGTATTTGATGGATGGAGATAAGATTTCAGCATTAATTTGTCATTATATCATGGAAAGAAAAAGCGATAATTGTAATGTTGGCCTTGTTTACACAGCTTATAGTAATTCCAAATTTTTAGATTCTCTACATAAAAAGATTGATAAACGATGTGCTGCTACAGGAGTAAAGAATCTTCATCATGAAGCGGAAAAATTTGATATTGGTGTTTATTTTGAAAGTAATGGGCATGGAACTGCTCTCTTTAAAAAACCGATGAATGGTTTAGAAAAATGGTTCCACCCAACAATTGGGGATTCAATAATGGATTTATTTGCTGTTCTTCACATTTTGGAAGAATTAAATTGGACGCCATATAGGTGGAGTCAAATGTTTATTAATGATCCTTATCTAACAATAAAATGTAAGGTTGCTAATAAGAAAGTATTTAAAACAAATTGGAATGAAACCCGTATTATAGAACCACTGGAATTACAAGATTTCTTAGATGAACAGCCAGGATTTGCTTTTGTTAGGCCTTCAGGAACAGAAGATGTAATACGCATTCATATTGAAGCAGATAATAATGAAAAAGTAGAAAAAATAAAAGAAAATGTGCTACAATTTGTTAAATCAAAATATATGTTTGAAGTTCGTGACGCTTGTGAAGATGACTATAAGAAAAATCATTTATTTTTATATAAACAATTAACATCAATTGACCCATTGCAAATTACAAGAGAAGAATATGGAACATTTATAAATAATAATACAATAAGAGTAATAGAACATGAGGGAAAGATAATTGGAGGATTAACAGTATTAGTGGAAGAAAAACTCATTCACAATATGGGAAAAGTTGCTCATATTGAAGATGTTGTTGTTGATAAAGAATATAGATCTCATGGATTAGGAAAATTGTTGATACAAGATGGTATAAAAATTGGAAATAGAGAGAAATGTTATAAAATTATATTGGATTGTGAAGAGAAAAATGTTGGATTTTACGAGAAGTGTGGGTTTGAAAAAAAAGAAATTCAAATGGCAAAATATAATTAAAATCCTAATGATTTATTTAATTCTTCTAGTTGTTCTTTGGTATTAACTCCAATTAATTCGATTTGTCTCTCCTTTGGTAAATTATATGTATCAATTGTTATTTGTTCTGTTGTTTGTAAAATTTCAATTATATCCGTTAAATAAAATTCCTTTTGTGTGTTATTATTTTTTAAATATGGTAAATATTTACATAAATATTCATTTTGAAAGGCGTAAATTCCAGAATTTGTTTTTTTTACTAATCTTTCTTCCTCATTACAATCTTTTTCTTCTATAATTTTTATTAATTGTCCATTCTTTTCAATTATACGACCATATCCATGTGGATTATCTACTTCAGATGTTAAAACTTTTGCTCCTCTAAATTGATATACCATTTCTCGCAAAGTTTCACTTTTTATTAAAGGAACATCCCCAGATAAAATTAAAACTGGTAAAGAGGCTGCACAATCTAAAAGTGTTGGACGACAACACTGGATTGCATGTCCTGTACCTAAAGCTTCTTTTTGTTGAATAAATTCTACTTTGTCTAGAACATTAAACATTTGTAAAGTAGATTTAATTACCGACTGGTATTTACCTACAACGACACAAATCTTAAAAGGGTTTAATTCTAAAGATTGTTCAATTACATGAACTAACATTGGTTTTCTTTTAACATGATGAAGTACCTTAGGAAGAGTGGATCTCATCCTTTTTCCTAGTCCTCCTGCCATTATGATAACAATCATAGATATATTGATATCATAAAATTATTTATTCCGATTTTTTACTATTTCATAACAACTTGATTGATAATCAATTGACTGGAATGAGTTATTTAAAACAGTGGTTTTATAAGAAAAATAAAAAAAATCAAACAGTAAATAAAGATTGAGTAAAATATACAGAGAGAAACAAGAATATTGAAAATATATTTTCCATTTCGATTCTTTAAAAGGTTTGATGTAGTAGATTCCTAATAAAAAACCATTTAAATACCCCATCCAATGAGAAATATATAATGTATTTTCAGAATGATTCACATGGTAAAATAATAAATCCAGTCCAATTGGAACCAAAGCTGATGTATAATAAACTAGTCTGCCACATTTATTAAATGATTCAAAATTAATAATACCATTCGCTAGAACACTTCCTGTTAAAGCCATAGCTCCTCCAGAGGCACCTAAAATAAGAATAAAACGATTGTTATAGGCTGCAATTAAATTTCCTCCGATCACTCCAGAGATGAAAATAGCAAAGGTTCTTATTTTTCCGATATTATTTTCAATAAGAACACCGCTTATTAAGATAACCAATGTATTTCCAAAAAGATGTCCAAGATTTTTATGTAGAAAAAAATTACTTCCAAGCCTCCATATTTCATATTGTATAGGTTTGCATTGTGGGAAATCAGATAATGATTTGAAACTAAAAATTAATAAATGATTATATCCATTATTAATATTTTTATTCATAATTGCATTTATTAAATACATTAAAATCATCCAAAATACAATAAAAAGTGTCATACCTTCTCCTTTTACTTGATAATTTCTAAGAATAGGTACATTATATTCATTATTGATTTCTGATTCTGAACTAGTACTTGTCAATGAATCTTCTTCATCATCGGAGTAAATATATACTTCATGAACAGAAATGGGCCTAGTTGGAGAAAATACTAAATTAGCTTGTGGCGTTGAGGTATGACTTAATGGAGAAGAAATATCAGATAAATCTTCAATATCAAAACGCATATATTTTGGAATTATATTATATAATATGAATATTGATGTTCATTTTGATTGGAAATTTTACTTAGATTTATATCCAGATTTACAGAAAGCAGGTATTAATACGCAAGAAAAAGCCTATCAACATTACATTAATCATGGTAAAAATGAAGGAAGGGCTTGTCAACCCTATTGTTTAGAAAAAAATATACTTGAAATCCAAAATCAGATTAAACAACAACAAATGAATTTTTTAAATAAACAAGAAAAAAAAAAGGAGGAAAGTTACTTTAATATATTAATTCGAACCTCTAATCGTCCGGAAATGTTTCATAAATGTATTCAAAGTATTTTAGATCAGAAATATACAAATTATAAAATATGGGTATGTTTTGATAAAATAGAATCACTTGTTTATTTACAACATTACGGAGATAAAATAAATTATTTTCCTATATATTTTGATAATCCAAATAAATATAAATTTAATTTGTATAATAATGAGTTAATGAAAAAGGTAACTAAGGGCTGGATTTTATTTATTGATGATGATGATATTTATATACATTCAGAAATATTTCAAATGATAAATAATGAAATTGATCATAAAAAACAATTAATAGCGTGGAAATTTGCAAGACCAGATAAAATTATAGAACCTCAAATAAAATTGGGACATATGGATACCTCAATGTTTTGTTTTCATAGTGATTGGAAGGATAAAGGAAAATGGAATGACCAGCAATATGGAGATATTCATTTTGTGGAAAATTTATTAGAAAATTGTAATCTTGAATTAAGGTTTTGTAATTTTATAGGAACAAAAGTTCAAATGGATACTTCAATAGGAAATTTTGGTAATTAAAATAATAAATAATTATTGTATAATGAATGAAAATTATTTTTATAAACAATTTAATTGGCAAAGTTATTCTAATTGTGTTCCTAGATTGAAATCCCAATTATTTATAGCAAATAATAGTATCAAATCTCAAAAGTTTTGGAATCATTATTCTAATTTAGGTTGGATTGAAAAAAGACCAAATCCCTTTCCAAATCAAGAAATTTTAAATTATTTTATTGAATATAAAAAAACAGGAATTGTAGCACCTGTTGTGTTAAAAGAGATTAGGTCAAATTTAATTGATTCAAAAACCTGTAATATATTAATAAATACTCATAGCAATTTAAATGTGACAGCTGGGGATACGGTAATGATAATAAATTATATGAATACATTAATGAGTAAAAAAAATCATGTAACTTTACTTGTCAAGGTTACCCCAAATCAATCATTTTTAAAAAATTTACTTTATAATAATTATACAGTAGTACAAAATGATAATTTTATTTCTTACATGGATAAAGAATTTAATAATTTTGATATTTTATTTATAAGAAATCATAATATTTTAAATGGATTGAATTATAAATCTTATTTATCAAAATCAATTCTTTATGGATTGGATGTACATCTAAATGATATTATAAAAATGCAAAATAAATTTTACTCAATTATTACCCAGAGTGAAAAATTAAAGAAAAAATATGTTGAAAGCGGAATAAAAGAAGAAAAAATTCATGTTATTGAACCATTTTCTATTAAATATGATTTAAAATTGCCAGAAAGAAAAGATGATGAAATCCGTTTGATTTATTGTGGTACATTACGCGACGAAGAGAACATTTTGGAAATAATAGAAGAGTTCCAAAATATACATAAAGAAAGACCAGAAGTAATGTTAAAAATTGTGTATGGGAAAATTCATGGCGATCAAGAATTTACTGAGAAAGTGAATCATTATATTAAGAAAGGTGTAAAAGGAATAATATTTAAACACAATTTAAGTCATAAAGATGCATGTTATGAAATCGCAACAAGTGATATTGGTATTTGCTGGCGTAAAGATGGTTGGGGTGATGATGGTCAAGTAAGTACCAAAGTGAAAGAGTATGAGATGTATGGGTTAGCACTATTATCCAATAATATCAAAATAAATTCTGAAGAAATATATATTTTATATATAATGAAAACTATATCTGATAAAAATACAACAATGTTTCTAAATAATGAATATGTCATTGAAACGAAAAAAATACAGTTTAAAGTACAAACAATAATAGAAAAAGAATTTAATAAATGGAAGCAAAACGTATATACACTTATTCAAAATTTTAAAATCCCTGACAAAAAATTAATATTATATTGTAAAAGCGCAACCAAATCAACATCTATTGGAGGATATGTTGAAAGAGGTCATCAATTATTAAAGTCTATTAATTGTTATAGTAATAAATATTATTGTATATGCGTTGACTCATTTTTGGGAGCTAGAAAAAAACAAGATATTCAATGTGTTACAATGATAGATAATGTAATATATATATCAATGTCAAATATATTATATAAATTTTTAAAAAATAAGTGGTCTTATTATGCGATGGAATCATATAATTATATTATTGGATTACTTAATATTAGATATCTTCATTCTCCGTCATTTTATAAGCATTCGATTATTTCTATTATATGTTCCAAGAAGAATAATATTCCACATTTTTATGAAGTTCGTGGAAGATTCGACATCACATTATTTGAAAGTTGGTGTGATTTGAAAAAAACAAGATATTCAAAATGGGAGAAAATAGTAGAAAATACTAGTCAAGGTATATTTTATATTACTAATGAATGTAAGGATTTTGTCGAAAAATATGACAATATTAATGTAGAAAGTAAAATATTACCGAATTCCAATGATATAACTGAAAAAGAATGTAATATTAATAATATATTGACTTCTAAAATTTTATTTAATAATAGTATAAAATTTGTAATAGGATATTTTGGAAGTACATATGATTATGAAAACTTTGACCTAATAATACCAACAATAGATATATTAATACAAACTTATAAAAATATTGGTTTTATTTTTGGTGGAAATGCTACTGGTGGATGTGTTATACAATTAAATAATCTTCAGAAAAAACATCCTAATAATATTATTATAAAAAATTATTTATCAAAAGAGGAGTTATTATTAATATACAAACAACTAAATTTGTTCGTAATTCCTCGGAAAGATATATTAGTTAGTCATATTATCACTCCATTAAAACCATTTGAATTATTATTGAAAAAAGTTCCATTGTTAATGTCCAATGTATCATGTTTAAAAAATATAAGTGACAATGGAAAAAGATGTAGAATGTTTGATATTAAACAAAAAGATGACTTTTTAAGAGTAATTGAAGATATTTATAAAAATGGTTATTCAAATGAATTATTAGAAAACGGGTATAATTTCGCAATTAATAATGGTTGGGAAAAAACTGTGGAAATAAGAGAACAATTATATAATAAGTTTATATCATAATTTCAATAATTTTATCAAACAAAAAACAATATATCAATAAATATATTGTTTTTTACAGGCGTTAATACTAATCTATTTTTTTATTAAATTTTATAAAATCTAGATATTTTTCATCTATAAGGTTAAAATATACTGCCCCATTTCGTGTAGTTAATTCGCCTACATAAAATATGTTATTTACAATATAACAATCTATAGATATCATATTACTCGAATCTATATTTAATTTACCATATACATCATAAATAAAACTATGGAACAGATTAATATCAATATTTTTACATATATTTACCATTTTTTTCTCAATATCTTTATTTTTAGGATACTTAAATTTTAATCGCTTATTGTCAATAAAGTATTTCGTTTTATTGAAATTTTTATCAAAATGTAGTATACAAAATTCTTGACTTTGATTTCTATTATGAACAGTTATCATATGAATCTGGTTTTTATATAGTAAAACTTTAAAATCATATGGAATCTCTTGTTCGGAATCATACAAACTTTGTTCTATAATTACATCATTGTTTGTAATTATTTCATTTATATCACTAACAGTAAATTTTTTATTTCTTAAATACTCAAAATAAATATCATTTTCTCTTTTCTCTAAAATAAAAACACCTATTGTACTACAACCTTTATTTGTTTTTAATATGAACTTTGATAATTTAGTAAAGTCAAATAATTTGTTATCTGATTTAATTTTTTTAAAGTATAGTTTTGGACAATTTATATTTTGTTGTATCAAAAATTCATTAGTCAGTAGTTTATTACCAGTAATATGTGCAATATATTTATTTTTGGATGGTAGGTCAATCAATTCAATTTTGCGAGAATTTTTATAAATTAGAGAATTTGAAAATTCTCTTTTAAAATATTTTAATGATAAAAAGAAATGATATTTGTTTGGGTTGTCATTATGTGAGAGACCGCTATCACTTAATATTATTCTTTTAATTATTTTTCCATGTTCTTTTTTAAATCTTAAAAAATGATCTTTATAATGAGGATCTACAGTATTTTGATAATAAATTATAGAACAATTGTTTTGATACAATCTATCAAAATATTTTAAAATAATTTCTTTTTCATTATTAATATTTAAATCTTTCAAAATATTCTGTAAAGAATTATAATATTGAACTTGAGAATAATTCCAAGGTTCTAATTGAGGATTCATAACGTATATAATAGAATTGTTAAAAAAACTACCATAATAAAATGCCCCAAATCCACCTGCGGATGAACCGCTAAAAGTTACAGAATTATATTTAAAGTAATTTATATAATTCTCAATATAGTCTTTAATAAAAGGGTTAATAAATATGTCATAATAATACCAACCAACTCTCTTTTTCCATTCATAAGTAGTTGGATCATCAATAATTAGAATATCATTATCAAAATCGGTCCAACTTATTCTTGAAAAATAATTTTCGTTCTTACTGTTAATGTTATAACTAAAAAATACAACTAATTTTTTTTTTGGTTTATCCTTACGATTTATAAAAAATTTAAAATTCTTACTAGGATTATGTATAAACAAATTATTATTTTTGTATGCGTCTTTATCAGTAAGAATAGGATATTTTAATACGCTTTTAATCCTTTCACTACTTTTACCATCCCATAAATCCATAGAACCTTTACACTCTTTTAAATTTATTTCGCTTATTTTATGAATCAATTGATTTGTTCCATGATTATCAATAAATGTACTTGGACGTTCTGTATTTTCACGTAACGTAAAACAAGGAATATCTAATGCTGTACTTTCTTCTTGTAATCCTCCACTATCTGTTACCACATATTTACAATTTGCCATTAAGCAGGTGAATTCTAAATAACCCAAAGGTTCGTCCAAGATAATATTTGAATTTTCTTGGACTTTTTGTAAATAACCCAACTTTTCCAAATTGTTTTTGGTTCTAGGGTGAATAGGATATACCAATGTCTCTTTTTTGCTCAACTCTTCAAAATCATCAAATATTTCTTTCAATTTATCCATATTATCCACATTACTTGGACGATGTAATGTTATTAAAACATACTCTTTCGATTTTACATCCAATGTTTCATGATACTTGGTATCTAATGCTTGTTGTAAATATTTCTTTTGTGTATCAATCATCGTATTTCCAACTAAATAAACATTTTCTGTAATTCCAATTTTTTTTAAGTTATCTACACCACTTTGTTCTGTGATGAAATAATATTTAGTAATGTGATCTGTTAGGACACGATTCACTTCCTCTGGCATTAACATATCTCCACTTCGTAATCCACTTTCTACATGTGCTAAATCAATATTCAACTTTCTAGCTGCTAATCCAGCTGCTAATGTGCTTGTAACATCACCAAACACAATCACTAAATCCGTATTTCCTTTTTCAAATTCAATCTTTAATTTATCACGAATTTCTCCTAACTGACCTAAATCTTGATCATAATTCATAAGCTCTTCAATTACAGCGTCTTTGTCATTCAAATAATCAGCATTGTTTACATATAATTTATCATCAAAATCTCCAGCTTTCGTTTTCTTTTCTAATGATAAATGAATATCTGGTTTTGGAAATTTCAATTGGTTAAAAAATACTTCACTCATTTTCGCATCAAAATGTTGTCCTGTATGTATCAAAGTTAAGTCAAAATCCTCTTTTAATGCTTCATAAACTGGAAATGCTTTCATAAAGTTAGGACGAGCACCTATTATCATAGAAATTTTCTTCATTATAAAATAATAATTTATTTATTTATTTTAAAATATTATTATTTTAATGGGAGAATTAGATAAACAGAAATTTTATGAACAATTTCCCGAATTTGATTGGAATTATTATATAATTAATTATTTAGATTTACAAAAAAATAATATTGATAATGAAGAAAAGGCTATTTCACACTATTTGGAAAATGGAAAATTTGAACAAAGAAGAACTCATATTTTAGTTCCTGACCCAATTGATCCAATAAAAATCCCACTAGAAGATTTATTATTTCATTATGACCAATCACACATTTCCAACGCATTAGCCAGTTTTGAATCTAGATTTTTAAGCTATTTTAATTTAAATCTCTACGAATCCAATACAATTCCTACTGTTTTTTTTGGAATATATACTACACAAGATTTAGAAAATTTATTAAATCACAAAAGTATTAAAGTCGTTATTTGGGGGGGGACAGATGCCAATATTAATCTTCCAAATAGATTATCTACTATTTTAGAGGTAAAAAAAATTCCTAATATTATTCATTTTTCTATTAGCAAAAATATTTATAATAATCTATTAACCCAAAATATTCCAAGTATTTTTGTAAATTTAAATATGGTAGATAAAAATTTATTTCATCCTCCTACTTCTTTAGGAAATAAGATCTTTATATTTAATGGACAAAAACCAGGACAAGAACCTAAATATGGAGAAAATATATATAAAGAGATTATTAGAAGACTTCCAGATTTTGAATTCATATTTTCTTGTGAATTAAATGTATCACACGATGAAATGCCTTCTATTTATAAACAATGTTTCATTATGTTACGATTGACAGATCATGATGGTAATGCAAATAGTGTTCAGGAATGTGAAGCTATGAAAATTCCTGTAATTCATAACCAATCAGAATATGGAATAAAATGGAAAAGTGTAGATGATATAGTTCAATTAATTCAACAATATAATCCTAAATAGAATAAAAGGTTAATTATTTTAATTTTACATTTGTATGATCAGAGCGCATTTCGTTTCTCTCATTTACTGTAGCTTCTAAAACCTTATGATTTGATTGATTTCGTTTCATATGATTTAATAACGCATTAGTATCTTTGGGAAAACAATAACCCCCATAACTTAATTGTCCATCTGGACCTGGAACATCGGTATGCATAGGATGAATCCATTTGTTCTTTAACATTAAATTTTTTACTAAATCATAATTACAATTTGTTTTTCCACAAAGTAAATATAACTCGTTAAAAAATTGAACCTTTACTGAATAGAAACAATTTACAAATATTTTCATAGATTCTGACTCAGTGCAATTACACAGCGAAATTTCGGCATCAGGATACAATTTACTGTAAAATTCCTCTAGGATACAAACATCCTCATCTGAAACATTTGGACCTTTCCCTAAAACAATATGTTTTTGGTTATGAAAGTCTTCAAAAGCTGTTGCAGCTGTAAGAAATTCAGGGTTATGAATAAATTTTAATTTAGGAAACATATTACTTAAATTGGCTGTAGTTTCTGGTTCTACTGTACTTTTTATGATAATAAGTCCTTTGTATTCATTTGACTCTAAATCAGTACAAACTTCAATTATACATGATTTATCGTATTCATTTTTTTCTTCATCGAAAATTGTTGGTAAAGCTAAAAAGGCAATTGAACTCTTTAAACATAAAGGAAAATTTTCTTTAAACTCATCTTTATATTTGTCATAACCAACTACTTTACAACCTTTTATTTCAAAACTTTTTTTCATTGAACCACCTACAAATCCTAATCCTAATACTGATATACTCATTTATATTTTAAAAATAATTTATAAAAAACTAATAAAATTATTCTACAGTTACTACCTTGGCTAGATTACGCGGCATATCTGGGTTTAATTCCTTCTTAACAGATAAATGATAGGCCATTAACTGCAAGGGAATCACCATTAGTAGATCTAGAAAGGTTTCATTATTAGCTACATATAAACAATTCTGTTTATCGCTTTCTTTATTCGTAATCCAAACAATCGATGCGTGGCGCGATTTTATTTCTTCATAAGCATTTTCACTTTTAGAATAATGTTCATTATGGGGAGCTAACAATATAACAGGAAAATCTTTTTCAAGCAATGCAAATGGTCCATGTTTCAAACTACTTGTACTATATCCCTCAGCATGAATATATGAAATTTCTTTAATTTTTAAAGCGCCCTCTTTAGCAACAGATTCTCCTTTTCCTTTTCCCAAAAGAAAACAGCTTGGTTTATTCACTATATTTAATAAATCATCGGAAAATGTATTTTTTTCTAAAGTATATTGAATATCATAATGCAAGTTCCTAATGTCTTTTACATATTGGGTTCTTTTTAGAGGATATAGATCTCTTTGTTGTGCAAACCATACTGCCATCATTGATAATAAAATAACTTGTGAGCTATAAGCTTTGGTTGATGCAACTGCAACTTCCCTTCCAGCGTTTAAGTAACATCCACAATGAACCTCTCTTGCTATCAAAGAATCAACCACATTGACTAATCCAATTAAAAATAAATCGTGTTGTTTTCCAATTTGAATACATCTATGTAAATCTTTTGTTTCACCCGATTGTGAAATAAGAACTAGGGCGGTTTTACCATTTTTAGGAATATCCCTATCATTAAAATCCGCTCCATCCAATATTTGAACACTATGAAAATTTCCCAATTCTTTAAAAAAATGAATTGCCATTAATCCTGAAAAATAGGAAGTTCCACATCCTAATAGTACTAAATGATTAATTTCCATCAGCTCAACTTTGTTTTCATCCAATCCTCCTAACTTAACTTCGTTGTTTGACAAAAGTCTTCCTCCAAGACTAATAGCCCTTAATGATGAATCAATTTGTTCATTTATTTCTCTCAAGGTCCAATGAGGATAAGGATAGGGAGAACTAATAAATTGAGATGCAGTTGTTTTTTTTAAATCATACGATTCATTTGTGATTACTGCTATTTTATTTTCGATTTTTTCAATTAAACATATATCATTATTTTGTAGTACTATATAGTCATTCATTAATCCACAAAATCCACTTTGTTCAGATGTAACAATTGCTATATTGTCATCTTTCCCAACTAATAATGGGCTCCCATGACGCGTGCAAAATAACTGCTCTGGAAATTCCAAACAAATTATTGCTAGACCCCATGTACCTTCAAGGTCTTTGGTTGTTTTTTGAATACACATTTTTACATCTCCTTCATAATTAAATTCAAGTAAATTTGCAATTACCTCAGAATCTGTTTCTGATTGAAATGCAAAACCATTTTCTATTAACATTTGTTTTAATGAATGAAAGTTTTCGATAATACCATTATGAACAATTGAAAATAAACCTGACTGACTAATATGAGGGTGAGAATTTTTATCAGTCTTAGGTCCATGGGTTGCCCATCTAGTATGAGCAATTCCATTAGTAATACCTTTATATTCATCCTTTCTTTTTTCTAATTCATTTAAAGCATTTATATTTTCAGTTGAAGCATACTTATGTATAACCCATTTTCTATCTTTTTTTATACCACATATTCCAGCGGAGTCATATCCTCTATTTTGTAATTGTTTCAATCCATTTATTAAATATTCAAAACAATCTGTACCAAAAAATGAAATAATTCCACACATACTTAATGGAAAGAAAAAGTTTGTCACTAAAATTATGTATTTGTTTTATATGAGTACTCAAGATAACTTGTTCCATAAAATTTTTTTTACATCTATTGGAAATTCAATTGCTACAACAATTGTTCATCCTATGGAAGTAAAAAAAATACAAAAACAACTTTCCAAAAAAAATGGTAATACGCCTCCTGTATATGCTGGATATTTGGCAGCCTTGATCCGTCAAATGACCTATTCCATACCCAATTTGGTTATTTTTTCTTCGTTGCAAAGTCATTATCGATATAAATATAAAGAAGAACCGTCCATTATGTCTAAAGTTTTATTTGGAACCTTTTCGGGTGGAATTGCTTCATTAACAGGAAATCCAGCTGAACTTATGATGGGTAGAACCATTAAAAATACAATTACTCAAAAGGATAATAAATCTTATAATCAAAGATTAAATTCTCTTTACATCAAAAACGGTCTTTCAACATTTTGGAAAGGTGCTATTCCAAATGTTTTAAGAGGAGCCCTCTACAACGCCACCAGGCTCCCTGTGTATTCAACTTTCAAACAACAACTGGAAAAAAAATATCCACATCTGAAAGGTACAATTTACCTTCATTTTTCTGGTGCATTAGTAGCTTCTACCTTCGGAACCCTTGTTACTTCTCCTATTGATGTAGTGAAAGCTAGAGTACAAACAAGTAATAAAACGGTAACTGAATGTGTAAGTCAAATGATAAATAAGGAAGGATATAGTTCATTTTATAAAGGAGCCACTTATAATATTATGAAAAGTGCTCCTCATTCTGTTATTTCTTTCGTAATTGTTGATCAATTATCGTCATATTTTATGGGAAAAGAGATTCTTTAAATTTGTAAAATACAAGTTATAAATATATATTACAAATGCCCTACAAAAAATTATCTGAATACCAGTGTAAAAAATTGTTTTACAAAGATACATATTTCATTCAATCCCTGAACAAGGATAGTCTTACAATAAATGAAGATGGACCTTTTGTAATTAAAGTTGATAATGGTACAAAACATCGTATGAATCGTGGATTAGTAAAAATTAATCAATCAAAAGAAGAATGTATTAATTGGATAACTGAAAGAAATACAAACGAAAATTACATTATAGAAAAACCCGTAAAATTTTCAGGAGAAAAATATGTTATGATTAGAAGCAACGGAGATTCTGATGAAATTTTAATTCATGAAGAAGGAGGAATTAATTTAGACAATCCCGAAAAAAATGCTAAACAAATATTGATTCCTTTAGGAAATACACTTGAAAATACATTAAAACTAGAAAAGGAATTATTTGAATTTTTAATAAAAGCTTATTATTTTTACTGTCGGTATCATTTGGTTTTTTTAGAAATGAATCCTGTTGTTAAAGTTGAAAACAATTACATTCCTCTTGATTTTGCCGTCTTGATGGATAAAGATGCAATTTATTTATTAGATGAAAATGATCAAGAATTAATTCAAATGGATTATTATAATGAAGATTTTCTCTCAAAAGAAGAAAAAATAATTAAACAGTTAGATGAAAAAACAGGAGGGTCATTAAAATTTTCTCTTTTAAATCCTTCGGGTACTATTTGGACTTTAATTGCAGGAGGAGGAGCATCTGTTGTTTATACAGATGCAATTGTGAATAGAGGTTATGCAAGTGAATTAGCAAATTATGGTGAATATAGTGGTGACCCACAAGAGGACTTAGTAGAACTCTATACAAATGAAGTTTTAAGTTGCTTAAAAAAAGTCACTAAAAAAAAGACACTATTTATTGGAGGAGGCATAGCTAATTTTACAGATGTAGCTTCTACCTTTTCTGGAATTATTAAATCAATTCATAGTAACCAAGAAGCTCTTAAAGATACAGTCGTATGGATACGAAGAGGAGGTCCTAATTATAAAAAGGGTTTAGATAATTTAAAAAAGGTATTAGATTTCTACAAAATAGAAAATTATGTTCATGGTCCAGAATCTCCAATTACCGATATTGTATCAAAAGCACTGCCTATAAAAGATTTATTAGATAATTTATTAAACATCCAATCTTTAAAAACATTAGATTTTCCGATTAGAGAGAAAAAGGTAGATAGTCTATTTACAGGAAACACAAAAAGTATTTTATATGGTTTCCATAAAAATGCCATCCAACGCATGTTAGATTTTGATTTTATAAGTAATAAGGATTCTGGAAGTGTAGTGGCTGTGGTAGATCCAAGAATGTCTAAAATAAAAAAAGAACCCTTCTTTTGGGGTAATCAAACCTTTTTATTAAATGTATATCCACATTTAGAACTAGCAATTGAACATCATAATTTCGATACTGTTATATCTTTTATGTCATATAGGGCCTCTTATCAAACAGCAATGCACTGTTTGCAATTTAATTCTATTAAAAAATTAGTTTTAATAGCTGAAGGCATTCCTGAACAATTTACTCGTAAAATTAATATGGAGGCATCCAAAAAAGAAGTTTTGGTAATTGGACCTGCTACCGTTGGTGGAATTAAAGCAGGTCAATTTCGAATTGGAAATACCGGTGGTTCTCTAGAAAATATAATCGATTCACGATTAACCATTTCCGGTCCGGTAGCATTTGTAACTAGGTCGGGAGGATTATTAAACGAATTATGTAGAATTGTAAGTGATAATACCAAGGGGGTTTATCAAGGTATATCTATCGGTGGAGATCGTTGGCCAGGATCACAATTTATAGACTACATATTGGCCTATGAAAAAGATCCAAAGGTAACTATGATAATTTTACTAGGAGAAATTGGTGGAATTCAAGAAATACTTGTAGCAAATGCAGTAAAAGAAAAAAAAATAACCAAACCAATTATTGGATGGTGTATGGGTACCGCAGCTGAATTTTTATCCGAAGATATACAATTTGGACATGCCGGAGCAAGTGCTACTTGTCAATACGAATCGGCTGTTTTTAAAAATCAATATATGAAAAGTAATGGAATTATCGTCCCACCTTCATTTGAAGAATTATCAAAATATATAAAAGAAACATACTTGAAAATTGATCCTACTTACTTTGGATCAAAGCCTGTAAAATTAAATAAAGTAATAAACCCAAATCGTAAGTTACCTTCCTTTTATTCTAGTATTTCAAATGAACTAGGAGATGAGTTATTATATAATCAACAACCAATTTCCAGTATTGTTGAAAAAGGATTAGGAAATACAATTGGTCACCTTTGGTTCAAAAAAGATCTTCCAGAATGGTTTAGTAATTATATCGAATTAGTTTTAAAAATAACAGCAGATCATGGTGCTCTTGTAAGTGGAGCCCAAAATACAATAATTTCAAGTAGAGCTGGAAAAGACATGATTAGTTCGCTCTGTTCCGGGTTATTAACAATAGGAGATTATTTTGGAGGAGCATTAAATAAATCAGCTAAACAATTTTTAAAAGCAAGTAAAGAAAAATGGGCCCCAAAAGAATTTATTAAAGAAATGCAAAAAACAAATCAACTGATAAGTGGTATAGGGCATAAAATCAAAACCAAAGAAAATCCGGATAAAAGAGTTGAGATACTTAAAAATTATGTAGAAACTCATTTTCCTTCCTCAGATTTTGTAAAATACGCATTTAATGTAGAAGAACTTACACTCCAAAAGCGTAATAATTTAATTTTAAATGTAGATGGATTTATAGCCAATTCCATGTTAGATGCGTTTCAATCTATTTACAAGGATGAAGAGATAGAAGAAATTGTGAATAATGATTTTATGAATGCTTTTTTTGTACTAGGTAGAACTATTGGTTTTATTGGACATTGGTATGATCAAATTAGATTAAAACAAGGCCTTTATAGAGGAAGTGCAGATCAAATACAGTATATTGAATGAAGCATTTAAAAATAAAAAATTATAATAAAATACAACTATGTGGTTTTTATTATTGCTACCTTTATTGACTTTTGCTCAACCCATGATTACTTTGAATTCTACAAATTCTCTTATTTTGAAAGGAGAAATCAACAAACAAACTGTAAATCAATTACTCATTAATCTACATAACCTAAATCACAATAATAAATTGTATCTATTTCTTGATACCCACGGTGGTTCCGTTGAAGAAGGGTACAAAATTATTAGTGAAGTTTCTAAAAATAATATTTCTTGTATTGTTGAAAAGGCGTATAGTATGGGATTTGCTATTTTACAAGCCTGTAAGAAAAGATATATGTTACCTTTTGGAAAAATTATGCAACATCAAATTTCTTTTGGAGTATCAGATGAAAAAGCCAAGGTAGAAAGTTATTTAAAATATATACAACAAGTAGAACAAAAATTAGCAGGAATGCAGGCAAAAAGAATTGGTATTCCTGTTGAACGATTCCGACAAAAGACTTATAATGATTGGTGGATGTTTGGAGAGCATGCCATCTTAGAAAAATGTGCTGATAAAATTGTAAATATTAAATGTGATCCTAAATTGAGTAAAGAACGATTTACATTATCTACATCATTTTATGAATATTTTTATTCAAAATGCCCCTTGATAACAGATTACATTACCAAAAAACAAAAAAAGGAAATAAGTATTTTCTTTTAATATTCTATAATGAAGTTTCTCGTTTTTGAACCTGATCATTGGATTTCTGGTTTCTTGCTTTCATATATGAAAAAGGAAAAAATAGAATTCGAATTAGCAACTTTTGACAAACCTTACGAAGAACAAATAGATCAAGTTAAACCAACACATATTTTATGTTGTAGTAATCAACATAAAGTATTAGAAATATCTTTTTATAGTAATTCTCAGAATATCAAATTCAATTATGTAGGATTAGCCTTTCCAGAATTGAAAATATTAGAGAATATACTATACATAGAAGTGGTTCGTCCAATTTGGAATAAAACTCATCCTGAAAATTATATTGATAAATTATTAGCGAAAAAAAAAGTAAATATTCAACAAGAAAAAATCAGTGTATTAGACGAACTTTTGGTTTATGCATATTCTCTTATTAAAAGAGATTTCAAAGGGCCATACGATTTAGTAAATAAAGAAACTATATCTGATAATGAAATTTTAAAATTATATAGACGCCATGTAGATGATTCTGTTGTTTTTGATAAAATAGATAATCCACCAAAGGCAACTGAAGGTAATAAACCTGTCGATGATTTATTTAAATATAGAATGGAAGCAAAGAGTTCTGTAGAATTGACTCTTCAACACTATAACAAATAATGATTAAATAATAACCCTCTGTATTGACCTTGTTTTAAATAATGATGACTGATTTCTTCATCATTTTTAAAGGTATTTGATAACTTATTATGTTTAACATAAAAAATCGGGTCCATTAATAAACTTGGATGGTCATATTCTTTATGTTTAACAATATCCACTAGTTTGGATAAATACTCATCTTTTAGGGGACGAATAGGTAAAATTTTGAAATCTTTATTCATATTTATCACTGCACCTAAAACACATCGTTCTAAACTATGTTCAATCATTGAGTCTCCCCATTTGAGATTTTCTCTCAAATATAATTCTAAACTATTTCCACAATGATTTTTTTTTTTGTATTGTTCATAAATAATATCTGGATCTACCACTGAATTATAATTATAATAAGTCTTTACCCAATTAATATCGCAAGAATAATCTTCATTCAGTAAATTATAAATTTTTAAATCACTGTATATTTTTGAAGCAACATCTTTATGAATGACAAAAAAATTTCCTTCTATAAAAAAATAATTCACAGAAAAACTAAAATATTCATTTAGTTCGCTCATATAATGATTATTAACTGTATAGTTAGGTTCTTTACAACCATATGGAGGTAATGAATCATTTAAATATGGAGCTCGTATTAATAAATCAGGAAAAATTCCACCCAAATTAGGATTTTCATTTAAATAATGGATCATTAAATCATAATTTTGAACAAAAGAACGATAATACAATTTTCTCCTATTAAGGTCACTTTTAGAATGTAAATAAAAAATATAATTATAATCAATAGATTTATCTTTTAAATACTGAACGGTAACAAATTTATTTCCCAGATCAAATCCTTTATTTTTTATTTGAAGCCAAGTAATAGTAGGATATTTATTTATTAAATGACCAATTTCCCCATTGCAAAAAGTAACAATAGTTGAAAAATGATCTTTTCCTAATTCAATAAAAATAGTAAATAATTCTTCAAAATCTTCTATATTAAAACAGTGAATAGATTGTATTAATTTTTTATTAATTTCATTTTTATTCTTTAATTCTTTATAATATATGGGTTCATTAGGATTACTCAAAGAATTATGATATTTGTGTAACAAGTAAGGAAACATTAAATTAGAATTAGATTATATTATTTAGATAATTTTGTAAGGAACCCAATACACCATGTCCCAAATGTGATCCACATAGATTGAATTGCTTTATGAGTATAAGAAATGATCCACTGTAGTCCAACACAATGAGGTGCTTGGGTCATAAAAGGTGACATTAAAAATCCAACTAAAGTTTTTGGGGTACAGAAGAAGGTATATAAATGTACGCAGGTAAAATGTGAAATAATAATTAATAAATATACTTTTACAAGTGAAAATAACCAATATAGGATATCACAAATCCATACTCCTATCAATAACTCATCTAGTATGTATCGTGTCCTCACCATTTAATTTTATAGTAAAAAAAAAGAGTAAATAATTTTCAATTTTAATTTTTTACTTCTCTCAAAATACACTTATATTTCATAAAATTGAAATAAAATTTATACTAATATTACTTTTATTATACAACAACCAAAACGATGGAAAGTCTATACATTCCTCAGAATCTCAGCATCTACATCCCTCATGTGTTTCCCAACATCACAGAGGACAGGGTGAAACAAACCTTTCAAGATCTTATGATCGGAGAGGTAGAGCGCGTTGATTTCGTGCCTAAGGTAGGTAAGAATGGAAAGGAGTTCAAGGCAGCCTTCCTTCATTTCAGGGAATGGTATTGCACAGACACCGCTCAAAATCTTCAGATGAGGATAGTAGATCCTTCTCAAAATGCCCGGGTGGTTTATGATGACCCGTGGCACTGGCAGGTTCTCCCTAACAAGAACCCTCGCACCAAAGAACAAGTTGAAATGGAAAAGACAATCTTTCAACTTCAAGAACGAGTACAGGATTTGGAATCGCAGGTGAATGCTTCTGTAGCATTTCCTCCACTTCTGAAAAGAGACGATAGGGTCTCATCTGAAAAACCTGATGAACAGGAAAATACTAAAGATGAAGATGGGAATTTTTATATGCCTACTCAGGAAGATTACGAAAGAGCTTGGAAAAAGCGTCAAGAGCTCTTGAAAAGTAGAGGCCAAAGACCAAACTGGGAAGTCGAAGGGATTGCTCCCTATCTAGGTAAGAGATAGGTCTTAATTTGTATGTTATAAAAAAAATAAAAAATATTGTTTGTTTGTTTGCCCCTGTTTTTTTGTCGTGTTCATTCATCGCTTATTCAATTTTTTTCTATATAGCTTGTATAAATAAATGGAATTAACTAAACAATACGAAGAAAAAGAAAAAGATTTTCAAAAGATGGATAAAAATGTAATGATGACTTTTTATATCACTTATGTTTTTTTATTGACTACAGGAACCATTACATTTATTGAAGCAATGAGAACAGGAGATAGTAAGGTAAGAAATATTTTAAATTTAGAGACTTGTATATCAGTTGTTGCAGCATATTTTTATGGTCAATTTGTTGATCGTATTAAAACAGAAGGTTTAGATTATAAAAAAATTAATGAAACAAGATACACAGATTGGATGATAACAACACCAATTATGTTATTGGTGTTATGTTTAGCTCTTGTTTATAATTCTAAAACCGAATTAGCATTTTCAAAATATTTACTTATTTTGTTATTAAATTTTGGAATGATCATGACAGGTTATTTGGGTGAAATAGGAGCTTATTTTACTTCAAAAAGAAGCGCTAATATTGTTGGATTCCTTTTCTTTGCTGGATTATTTGGTTACATTTATAAAGAGTTTTTATACAAAAAATATAATTTTGATAATGCTTTGATTTATTATAGTTTCCTAATTCTCTGGACATTCTATGGGGTATTCTATGAAATGGAAGAGGGGTTCAGAAATGTTGCTTATAACATACTTGATTTATTTTCAAAATGTTTTGTAGGCATATTCTTCTGGGCATATTTTGCTGGAGTATTTACTTTGAAAGAATAATTTTTTTTATGGAGATTTTGAATGTAATCGATTTCTTGTTTTGAAAAATCAAAATAGTTGGCAATTGTCTCGTCATTAATTAAATATGGAAAATCCTGCAAATTAGAAATATCTGGAATATAATCAAATATATATTTTTCCAAATATTTCATTCTATATCGCATACATTCAAATAAATATAACGCCGTATAGGTTGAAAGAAAATCTGAAATTCGTTGAAAATCATAATTAGACTTATCTAATATAACATATTTATCTCGATTGCTTATTCCATAACTACCTTCTTTATCATAAAAAGGAAAACCATACATTCCGTGTGCTAAAATGAGTTTTGGTTGTTTGTAAAAACTACAAGGTTCTTTGCTATAATGAATTACCAATTCCGCCTCCTCTTTTGCTAATATACAAGTTGAAATATTTGGGTATTTATGTATAGAATCAGGTTGAACTTGAAGGGAGTTATGTTTGGCAGGTAAATTAGTTTTTTTTACTTTCAATGGTCCTGCATTTTTAAGATGAGACATTACTTTTTTTAAAATAGATACCCCAAATACCGGTAATGATTCGGTAAGGGGATATTCAATATAATCTTCTACTTGTTTATCATAAATTTCCACAACATTCTTTGGAGAATCTTTTTGAAGGCACCAAATAGAAGTAGGGGTTTGAGCTTCATTTTCAAAACATTTATTTGTTTCTGTATTAGTAAAACATTTCACTTTTAATAAGGCATAAGAATATAAAGTATTATGTATTTTATCTTTTGTAGGTTTCATCCATAAGGTTGGAGTGATCAAACAAAGAAATCCTTTTGGCTCTAATAAACTTAATGAATGATACACAAAATCTTTCCAGACAGCCTTACCATCTTGTTTTTTGGATAATATCTGATTTGTAGGAACCTTAAGAAGACCATTGCAATTAAATGGTGGATTGCCAAAAATAACATTAAAATGAATTGATTGATAAGTAAGATAGTCTTGATGAATAACATTTTTAAAGTTTTTTTGAAGGAAAGGAATATGTTCATCATTTATTTCAATTACATAAATCATATTTTCTAAAATATGTTGTTGTCTTTCTTGTTTGTTAGGAAAAAAAACTTGTAAGGATTCCATTAATTTATCAATTAACAAAAAGGCAAATACACCTCGTCCTGCACCAACATCTAACCATTTCCAATCCTTTTGTAAAAAGGCATCCTCCGGTATTTGTTGAAAGAATTGAGGTACAAAATAGGGAGGAGTAAATACCTCCCCGAATTTTGCCTTGTTGTTCATATCTATCAAAACGGAATATTTTATAATTTAAAAATTACTGAATAAAAGGCACTAAAAAAAGAGTTCTATATAAAATTGAATGACTATAAATAAAAAATATTTTCTCTCAAATAAATGTTTTCAATTGGATTAACCCGCTTTAATAATAATACTTGGAGAGAAAATCAAGAATATAAACAAAAACAAAATATATCAGGATGTATTTATGGTGTTCCTGTAAGAGTATGCGAACACCTGGCTCCCGAATATCCAATATGTGTATTGGAATGTAACAATTCAATAAATCAAATAATTGGAATTGGGTTTATTAAAAATATAATTTGTACTAAAAAATATTATAAAATATATTCGGAGGGAAACTATAATAGATATACCTATCTAGGAAATAAATATTTATCAATAAATGAGTTAGATGAAGAAGATCAATTATATATAAAAAATATTGAAAATATAATTTTTAAAACAAAAAAACATATGAAAAGAGGTCAAGGAATCACATTAATAGGAGAAGAACGATGGCTTCCTTTGTTAAGAAAAATTGAAAAACATCCTAAAACTTGGTTCGTGGAATTAATAAAAAAAAAAGATATACATTGGTAAGTTATATAGACAATGTAGGAAAAATTCATATCCTCAAATTTATATGTGATATTTTTTTTTTGATTTACACCTTTTAACATTTCAAACGCCGATTAATTAACGCTTAATTTAATCCATTTATCAATAGAAAACATATCTCCATACCATATTTTATTTAATTCATATTCAGGATAATAAATATTAGAAAAAAATGATAAATAACCAATTACTGCTGAAAATGAACCATGTGATAATATGATATGTTTACAAGTGCTCGCAAATTGAAATGTAGTTATTTCATCAAAATTAATTAATTGTGAAGATGGATATAATTTTAACATTTCTTTTATTATATTATTATTACCATCATCTGTTGATATATACAAATTATCAAAAATTATATTTTGAATTGCGTTTATATAATATTTAATTCCTGGATTAAAATGTGCAACATCAGTTAATCTAATATGAATAAATAAATCATTATTTTTAGTATATCGCTCTTTAAATGGATTATTATTAATAATATTTGATTTTATTTCATCTTTATGTAAATAATTATATAAAAAGTTTGTAATTTCTTTTGTCTGAAAATAATTGTTATTTGGGTTTAAATTATAATTTAATTTATCAATATTGTAAATCGTAAAGTAATTCTCATCTGTTAAACGATTAATATATTCATATGAATTACTACCACTAAATAATTCAATTCCTAATTTTTTAATTAAATCTTTATTATAGTATTTCACCTTTATATTATGTTTTTTAGCTAATAAAGAAACTGCTAAGTTTCGTATAATTTGATTTCCTAATCTACCTTTATTTCCAGTAGTTGAAGTCATATATAAAATTAATATAATATTAATATTATATTAATATTATATCGGCATTTGATATTTATTTTTTGATTTAAAGCTATTTCTCTGAGTATAACTATATAATGTTTTATAATTGT
>ERZ807291.1596-NODE-1596-length-36281-cov-5.966875_pt1 | contig 36281 bp, 34 predicted proteins | sample MGYA00521257_ERZ807291 | MGnify/ENA primary metagenome ERZ807291 (study PRJEB31413, sample SAMN03169783) | marine metagenome | biome: Marine; feature: Water; material: Subsurface seawater | place: North Sea | collected 2011-04-28 | depth 1 m m ...
TTAAAGATCATAATTTGCCACGCGCACTCCTAGATGCACTGCTTGAAGGCTTTGCCTGGGATAATGCCGGTCGGCGCTACCAGAATCTATCTGAGGTTTATGACTACTCAGCGCGCGTTGCGGGAAGCGTAGGCGTTTTAATGGCCCTTCTGATGGGCATTCGCGATGAATCGGCACTAGCGCGCGCTGCAGATCTTGGGGTTGCTATGCAACTGACCAATATTGCCCGCGATGTTGGTGAAGATGCACGCAACGGTCGCCTCTATTTACCTCTCGACGCGCTTAAAGCCGCGGGCATTGATCCCAATGAATTTCTCGCGAACCCTCAACATAGTGACGCGCTTGGCTCAGTGATTAGCGACCTTCTCACCCATGCGGCGCATCTTTACCAGCGCGCAGACAGCGGTATACGACAATTGCCACGAAGCGCTCGCGGCGGCATTTACGCTGCACGGCTACTCTACGCCGCCATTGGTGACACATTATCAACGCTCAATCATAACGCTGTTGAGCAGCGCGCGATTGTTGGCATTCAAACAAAAGCGACATTGGTAGCGCGATCTTTACGAATCCCAGTGACCAAGAACGAAGACTTACACGCAAAGCCCCTCACTGAGTGCAAGTATCTTATTCAGCTTGCGGCTCAAGCCGGCCAGCGCACTGAGTCCTACTTGGGCATGTCGGCTCCCAAGGCTTTCTATTTACGGATGACTTGGATACTTGATGTCTTTGCACATCTTGACGAGCGACATCAAAAAACCCTAACCGACAAGGGCCGCTGACCAACACCCCGAGATGCTAGCGCGCATTGCGTGGCATACGAAACGGCAACAATTGTTGTACCCATGTACGTTCAAACCGATTGAGATCAACGTATTCATGCATAGCTGCGTATTGCTCACCACGGTATGCCATCGCAATCTTTGAGCGAGCATAGAACGGCGTATCTTCAAAGGTTTTGGTAATCGTGGGCTGACTGCCCAACTCTATTAGTGGGCGCGCACAGCGCCAAATAGGCGTGGGCGCCAAATCATGGCCATCCTCCAGCGCAGCATCGACGAATATCCCCGATTGATCATTATGCCTTAGCGTCAAGCCCTGCTGACCGCCATTCTTGAATGTCCGGTTATAGAAAATCCAGCTGTCGCCGTTTACGCGATCCGTTCGAGTCCAGTGCCACCCTGTGAAGCTGCTCTCCAAAGGCACGGTGCCGGCATTACAGTCAACGTAGCCATCGCCCTGCCAGTGCATCCGGGGAGCCTCAAGATCTACTGTCACACGTGATGCTGGAGCAATCGGCCACCAACGATGATTTTCTTCTGGATCGAGGGCGAAACACTGCTGCGTTAAATGCCCTAACTCAACACGGACGCTGCCGCGCAACCGGCGAGGAAATGGCACGCAGATCTCATCAATCTCGAAGGCGAGCACACCATCAGCCAGCGTTACGCTGCTGGCGGCAATCGCGATCCGATTCGCTGAGCGTGAGAGATCGTTCGCACCGCGCTCTGTCATAGCCCAGTACTTGCGCTTTGGGCCGTAAAAAATAGCATTAATGCTGCAAAAGTCTTCGGCACGCGCCGAGCTCTTTTTGCGCGCTCGCGCGTAGTAAGGAGAAAAAACACTGCCAATGAAAACAATCAACGTCATCCCCGCGGTGCCATCGTCGGAGAATGCGTCAACGTACCACCACTGGTATCCATTCGGTGGTATTGCACCATCGAATCCCAAGCCCTGCGCAGCGAGCGCCCTTTGCTTAGGCACGGACAAAATCAGCGCGCAATTGTCGGCACAGGTCTAACCCTAGGGTCCTTGGAACACTTGTCATTGAGTAAACCTTTTCGTGGACAAAACGTTTCACTAAGCGAACTTGCCATTATCTGATTGTAATTTATCTTGAACACTTTAAATGTCTAGGTTACTTTACACGATAACAGACTTTTTTGCGGAAGGCTCCACCATGGCCAATGAACTACTGGATTGTGAGCACAACCTCAGAGTTGCGATAAAAAAGGCAACCGAGAGTCCGTGCCCCCCACAGCTCGCTCAAGCACTCGAATACGCCGTCTTCCCCGGCGGAGCACGCGTCAGACCTAAGTTATGCCTTGCGGTTGCGTTAGCGACCGGCAACGACGAACCGATGCTAGCCATGAGCGCCGCCGTGGCCATCGAAATGCTGCATTGCGCATCGCTGGTGCACGACGACTTACCCTGCTTTGATGATGCGACTCAACGCCGCGGAAAACCGTCGGTTCACGCCTCATTCGGAGAGCGAATTGCCGTATTAACTGGGGACACGTTGATCGTGTCAGCGTTTGAACAGTTGGCACGGTGCGGGTTCCAAATCAGCGACGCACGGCGTCTAGCCACCGTAACGCAACTCGTTACGCGCGGTGTCGGTGCACCGCAGGGAATTTGCGCTGGGCAAGCATGGGAATGCGAACCTTCAGTAGACACCGCCACGTATCATCAGTGCAAGACGGGCGCCCTTTTTGTCGCAGCAACGTGCGCAGGCGCGGCAGCCGCAGGCGAAGATTACCAGCAATGGCTTCCGCTTGGATCAGCCATTGGACAAGCCTATCAAGTAGCGGACGATATCCAGGATTGCGTCGGTGTGAGTGCACAAATGGGCAAGCCCTCAGGCCGTGATGCGTTATTAGGTCGACCTAATGCCGTTCACGAATTGGGCCTTGAAGGCGCAATTACGCTGCTAAATAACCTCCTAAATGACGGCATAGCATCGATACCTCAATGCGCCGGCCGAGACCTCCTGGTGTCCCTCGTTGAGAAACAGTCGGAGCGCTTTTTCCCAAGCGGCTATAAACGTTGCGCGGCATAACCGATCCCGCGCCTGCGCGCCACACAGCGAGGGGGATCGACAACCAAACAACGCATAAATCCCTGAAAATTCGGCTGCACCAGTGGCGAAATCGACTGTTAATGAATCATCGGTTTCAGCGCCTAGCGGCCCGCTTACCCATCATACGCCTCATTGCCAACCAACAGGCCCTTGCGCTGCATCACATTACCGCGGGGTTTGTGTACTCCCAGATTCTTCAGGCCTGCGTGCAATTGAATCTATTTTCACTTTTGGAAAAAGGGCCCTTAAGCGCCGCGCAACTCGCTGGTCAAACGGGCCTCAAGGGCGAGGGACTACAGACCCTCCTAAAAGCCGCGGCGAGCTTGCAATTAATTGATCGACTCGACGATGATCTCTGGGGCCTAGGTCAATTGGGCACTGCCACCCTTGCCTATCCTGGCATTTCAGCAATGGTCGACCACCATGCACTTCTCTATAAAGACCTTGTCGATCCAGTCGCCCTACTCTCAGAACGCAAGAGCACCCATCTATCAGCCTACTGGCCTTACGCACAAGGCACTTCAAATCCCGACGCCGCTGCTCGCTACAGCGCACTGATGGCCGACTCACTCGCCATCATCAGTACACATATCCTAGACGCCTGCAGCCTGCGCCACGCGCGATGCCTGATAGATGTCGGCGGTGGTTCGGGCGCTTTCGCTGCGGCGGCGATTGCACGACACCCTCAACTCAAAGCCATCGTAGCCGATTTGCCCGAGGTAGTGACGTCCGCTGAAGCACAGCGCAGAGCCGGCGCAACTCCGAGCCTTTCCTTCGCCGCAGTCAATGTGTTTAAGCAATCGCTTCCAGCAGGAGCCGATGTCGTCTCGCTGGTGCGGATTTTACACGACCACGACGATGACAAAGCGCTGATGATAGTCCGGGCAGTAAGGCGAGCGATGAAAGAAGGCGGGCAGCTATTGGTAGCCGAACCCCTCGCTAATACTGCAGGCGCGGAGGCCATCGGACATGGTTATTTTGGCATGTATCTGTGGGCTATGGCCTCAGGCAGACCACGCACCGTAGCAGAAATAGGCCAGCTGCTTCGGGCAGGCGGATTTAGCGATGTCAAGGAACACCGAAGCAATGTACCCGCTCTTGTGCGTGTGATCAGCGCAACAGCAAATTCTGTTAAAAACTATTGACTCTTACGTCTGTCCAAGTAAACTGACATTAATAACGTATAATTAATCGGACACTTGTATGATCTCGACCACCGATACCGACAAACAAAGGCCCTGAGCAACTTCATGGGCCATACATCGACAGCAGTTGTCTTCGAGTCCCCGGGAAATCTCTCGGTTAGAGAAGTTCTGTTGCCGGAATTAACCACAGACGACTGTTTGGTCGAAGTCCTCCACTCGGGTATCAGTACCGGCACTGAACGATTATTATGGACGGGCGACATGCCCTTCTTCCCCGGGCTGCAATATCCGCTTGTGCCGGGCTACGAAAGCGTGGGCCGCGTTTTGGAATGCGGCGCAGATAGTACGCTGGCAGAAGGCCAAGCAGTCTTCATCCCAGGCTCTCGCGGCTTTGAAAATGTCGCTGGTTTATTCGGAGGAGCCGCAAAGCATCTCGTCGTGCCCAGTCACAGGCTCATTCCGCTTTCGGGCGATCCAGAAGAAGCGTCAGTGTTACTCGCGCTCGTCGCCACAGCCATACACGCTCTCGGTCGGCTTCATGAAAACACATCCCTCGATCTCATCGTTGGCAACGGCGTACTGGGTCGCTTGATCGCGCGTGTCGCAAAAGCTACGGGGCATAGGGACATTCGTCAGTGGGAAACCAATCTGGAACGACAAGAAACGTCGGTTAGCACGATCACCAATGCGACCGACGATGCGAGAACGGATTACCGGACCGTGGTCGACGTCAGCGGCGACAGCAACATTATCAATCAAGCCGTTGCGCACATGGGGCCTGGCAGTACTTTAGTGCTCGCAGGATTCTATCACCAACCTTTAACGTTCGATTTTGCCCCCGCTTTCATGCGCGAGATAGATATACGCATTGCTGCAGAGTGGCGCGAGCAAGATATGGAGCGAGCAGCCTACTTACTCGCCAATGATCTTTTGAAAACCGACGATCTAATTACACATAGATTCGCGGCCAACGACGCTAAAACTGCTTACACAGAAGCTTTTAGCAATCCGAAGTGCTTAAAAACCGTCCTCGATTGGAGCGTCCTATGAACGCGCAAGAAGCCCCTAAAACTTACGACCCCGGCCTTGACGAGTCGGGCGAACGAGCTGACTTATTGGCGACTGTATCCGCAGATGCACCCAAAACGCAGGTTATTGCCATTTACGGAAAAGGTGGCATTGGCAAAAGCTTCACTCTGTCAAACCTGTCTTACATGATGGCGCAGCAAGGCAAAAAAGTCTTACTGATCGGCTGTGACCCCAAAAGCGACACGACGTCTCTTCTCTTTGGTGGCAAAGCCTGTCCCACGATTATCGAAACGGCGTCAGCTAAGAAAGCCGCCGGCGATGAAGTGCGTGTGGAAGACGTCTGCTTTAAACGTGATGGCGTGTTTGCAATGGAGCTTGGCGGACCAGAAGTCGGTCGCGGATGTGGCGGCAGAGGAATTATTCACGGCTTTGAGACGCTCGAGAAACTTGGATTCCACGACTGGGATTTCGATTACGTACTCCTCGACTTCCTAGGGGATGTCGTCTGCGGCGGATTTGGTCTGCCTATCGCCCGAGACATGTGTCAAAAAGTTATTGTCGTAGCATCCAACGACCTCCAGTCGCTCTACGTTGCGAACAACGTCTGCTCCGCAGTCGAATACTTCCGTCGCCTAGGAGGTAACGTTGGTGTCGCTGGCATGGTTACCAATAAAGATGACGGTAGCGGCGAAGCGCAAGCATTTTGTAAAGCTGCAGGCATTCCCGAGTTAGCGTCCATACCGGCGAATGACGATATCCGACGTAAGAGTGCGAACTACGAAATTATTGGTCACCCTGACGGCGAATGGGGCGAGCTGTTCGCTACGCTTGCCCAAAATGTTGCGGATGCGCCACCTCACCAGCCAAAAACACTCACCCAAGATGAGCTACTCGCATTGTTTGACGGCGATACAGTTGGCCGCCATGTCACTCTGCAACCCGCAACACTTTCGGATCTCTGCGACACAACAGCTCTCAATAAGCCCTCACTTGAGGTGATCTATGACGATGCTTGAAGCAAAGTCGATGACCGCGGCAGAGGATGTTATTCCAATAACATCGCTTGATGACACCCCACAAGCGGGTTGCCACAACAGCACAGAGCACTACCAAGCCGCTCTGGCGGCCGGTAAGTCTGAAACGCTTGAACAATACGCGAAGGACTATCCCCAAGGTCCCCATGATCAGCCTCAGAGTATGTGTCCCGCGTTTGGATCCCTACGGGTTGGATTGCGCATGCGCCGAACGGCTACTGTACTCAGCGGGTCAGCGTGCTGTGTTTACGGATTAACATTTACGTCGCATTTCTATGGCGCCAAGCGAACCGTCGGCTATGTTCCATTTGATTCGGAAACGCTGGTCACGGGAAAATTATTTGAAGACATTCGCGACGCTACCCACGATCTAGCGGATCCTGATAAATATGATGCGATCGTGGTCATCAACTTATGTGTACCAACAGCATCAGGCGTTCCACTCGACCTCCTACCCAATGCCATTAACGGTGTCCGCGTTATCGGTATTGATGTTCCGGGTTTTGGTGTGCCAACACACGCTGAGGCCAAAGACATTCTTGCAGCGGCTATGTTGCGCTATGCACGCGGAGAGATCGAACAAGGGCCTGTAGCGCGACCTGCCAGTGCGAGCGACGAAAAAGCCATGCCCCGCGTTGCGCTTCTTGGAGAAATCTTCCCTGTCGACGCGATAACGATTAACTCATTACTCCAACCACTTGGTGCCAGTGCTGGACCCGTAGTGCCAACGCGCGAATGGCGCGAACTTTACGCAGCTCTGGACTGCGACCTCGTGGCTGCGCTGCATCCGCACTATACCGCTAGCCAACGAGAATTCTCTAAAGCAGGACGGCCCACCATCGGGAGCGCACCCGTAGGTGTTGAGGGCACAGTACGTTGGCTACAACAAGTTGCAGAGCAGCTTAATCTCGACCGCGAAGCGCTCGCCGCCCACTGCGACAAGCTCCGCGCAAGTATTAGTGCGGTTATTGCAGAGAACCCCATCGATGCGCGCATTACGCTGTCCGGCTATGAAGGGTCAGAGCTATTAGTTGCGCGATTACTCATAGAATGTGGTGCAGATGTGCCATACGTCGGCACTGCCTGTGCGAGCACCCCTTGGTCTGCAGAAGATAAAGCTTGGCTCGAAGCAAGAGGCACAAAAGTTCAGTTTCGCGCATCACTAGAAAATGATGTGGCTGCAATCGACTATTTTAAGCCAGACCTCGCGATTGGCACGACGCCTGTCGTTCAACACGCGAAAGAGAACCACATTCCTGGCCTCTACTTCACAAATCTTATATCGGCTCGCCCACTCATGGGCCCTGCCGGTGCCGGCTCACTGGCGGGCATCGTCAACGGTGCGATTGAAAATAAGCATCGCTTTGAAGCGATGGAAGCGTTTTTCAGCGACACAGGTAAAGGCGATAGCGCGGGCATCTGGACGCCAGACACCGCTCTGAGCGCCGGGCTGTTATCGAGGGAGACACTGTAATGCTAGTCCTCGATCACGACAGAGCCGGTGGATACTGGGGATCTGTCTACGTATTCACCGCAGTCCGTGGCCTCCAAGTCATTATTGATGGGCCTGTTGGCTGCGAAAATCTACCCGTAACCTCAGTGCTTCATTATACGGATGGCCTTCCCCCTCACGAGCTTCCTATCGTCGTCACAGGGCTTGCGGAAGAGGAGCTTGGTCAACACGGTACCGAAGGCGCACTGCGACGCGCGCACAGCACCCTCGACACGAAAAAGCCTAGCGTGGTTGTGACCGGCTCCATTGCCGAGATGATCGGCGGTGGCGTGACACCCGAAGACACCAATATCAAGCGCTTCTTGCCAAGGACTATTGACGAAGATCAATGGCAAAGTGCGGACCGTGCGCTAGTCTGGCTGTGGGAACAATACGGTGCGAAAAAAGCCGCCAAACGTAAACCCGTTGTTAACGAGCGTCCTAAGGTCAATATCATCGGCCCTGCCTATGGTTATTTTAATACCTGGTCCGATCTCGCCGAAATCCAGCGACTCGTCGAAGGTATCGGACTGGATCTCAATCTCGTCTTCCCCCTCGGCTGCCATCTAGACGATATCCACACGCTCGCCGACGCGGACGTCAATGTGTGTATGTACAGAGAGCACGGTAGAAAACTCTGCGAAGCACTCGATAAGCCTTATCTACAGGCTCCATTTGGCCTGCATAGCACTACTCAATTCTTACAAAAACTGGGTGAGTTAACGGGTGTCGATCCAGAGCCATTCATCGCACAAGAAAAGCTCACCACCATAAAACCTATTTGGGATTTATGGCGCTCAGTAACACAAGATTTTTTTGGTACCGCGAGTTTCGGAGTAAGTGCGACTGAAACCTATACTCGAGGCCTGCGTCACTACCTCGAAGATGAGTTGGGATTGCCATGCGCGTTCCACTTCGAACGTAAAGCAGGGAAGAAAACCGATAATGCAGCCGTCCGCGCTGCTATCCACGATACAAAGCCGCTGATTATTTTCGGCGGCTACAACGAGCGTATGTACCTAAGTGAGAGCGGTGGACAATCAATTTACATCCCGGCCTCTCTACCTGGAACAATAATCAGGCGCCATACCGGAACACCATTTATGGGATACAGCGGTGCCGCGTACGTGTTGCAAGAAGTTTGTAACGCTCTTTTCGACGCCCTGTACAACATCCTACCGCTCGGCACGGAGCTCGATAACGTTGCAGCTACACCCGCGCAACGACAAATTAATTGGAGCGAGGAAGCGGAGCTTGAGTTGACGCGTCTAGTAGCGAAACAACCCGTGCTGGTTCGCATCTCTGCTGCAAAACATATGCGCGACACCGCTGAACAGCTCGCACGTGACAACCAGAAAGAAACGGTAGCGAGAGAACATGTTCGACGTGCCGTGATGGCCGTATCAGCCAACGATGCAATAAATAATGACCTCAGGAGGATCGAACCATGACGGGAAGATCGCACCAGAACAGTTCCAAAAGTCATGCTAACGAAACCATTCAGTTTCGGCTCTTAATTGCAGTCGCATTTCTGTGGTTCTTCTCACACGCCTTGCTATGTCGCTTGACCCTGCGTCAACCCGACTCTGCGATTGCGGGTGAAAGCTGCTTTCAGACGGCCAAACGGTCGGCGTATAGCGTGGTGCCCTACGCATTCATGCGCATTTGAAAAACGTCGTTGGGATGACGACGAAACATTAACAAGGCCATTTTCATGGACGAATGGCGCTGAAATACGAAGGGGATGGATGCAATGTCGCTGCTGAGTTTCGAAAAGAAATATCGGGTTCGAGGAGGAACACTGCTTGGCGGTGACCTGTTCGATTTTTGGATCGGGCCGTTCTACGTCGGCTTTTTTGGCGTAACAACAGCTTTTTTCTCAATACTGGGAACCTTGCTGATCATTTATGGCGCCTCTCTTGGTGACACCTGGAATATCTGGCAGATCAATATCGCGCCACCCGACCTCTCATATGGGCTGGGGCTTGCTCCACTCAAAGAGGGCGGGCTATGGCAAATCATTACCATGTGTGCGCTCGGGGCTTTCGGATCATGGATCCTAAGGCAAGCTGAAATTGCTCGTAAACTGGGCATGGGCATGCACGTCCCGTTTGCATTTGGTGTTGCCGTTTTTGCCTACTTTACGCTCGTCGTCATACGTCCCGTATTAATGGGAGCCTGGGGACACGGATTCCCCTACGGCATTCTCAGCCACCTCGATTGGGTGTCTAACGTGGGCTACCAATATCTGCATTTCCACTACAACCCTGCGCACATGATCGCGGTGACGTTCTTCTTCACAAACGCGATGGCCCTGTCCATGCACGGCTCCCTCATTCTTATGGCCACCGACCCCAGAGACGGTGAACCCGTGAAAACAGGCGAGCATGAAAATACATTTTTCCGCGATGACATCGGCTACTCCATCGGCGCCTTGGGTATCCACCGCTTGGGTCTATTCCTAGCTTTGAGTGCCGGCTTCTGGAGCGCTGTCTGTATCGTCTTGAGCGGCCCCTTCTGGACTAGGGGATGGCCGGAATGGTGGAACTGGTGGCTTGAATTGCCCATCTGGAATTAAGAGGGAGCTGACCCATGATCGAATATCAAAATATCTTTACACAAGTGCAGGTCGACGCCCCAGACTATCCGGGTGTCCCTATCGGCCGGGATGAATACAATCGCGTAGGCGGAATAACCCACTCATGGCTCGCTGGAAAACTCGGTGACGCTCAAATTGGCCCAATCTATTTAGGTCCGTTTGGTGTGCTCTCGATAATCTTTGGCTTCATGGCATTTGAAATTATTGGCCTCAACATGTGGGCCTCAGTCAACTGGGATCCAATAGAGTTTATTCGACAGCTACCTTGGCTGGCTCTCGAACCACCTCCCCCCCAGTATGGCTTGAGCATACCGCCTTTGAATGATGGTGGTTGGTGGCTACTCGCCGGTTTCTTCCTCACCGCATCAATTCTACTTTGGTGGTGGCGAACGTTTACATTGTCGCAACGCCTAGGTATGAGTAACTACCTTGCCTGGGCTTTTGGGGCAGCTATTTGGCTCTACCTGGTCCTCGGCTTCTTCCGTCCTATTTTAATGGGCAGCTGGAGCGAAGCGGTACCATTCGGGCTGTTCCCGCACCTTGATTGGACGGCGGCCTTCTCATTGCGGTACGGAAACCTCTTCTACAATCCCTTCCATATGCTGTCCATTGCGTTTCTGTATGGCTCCGCGATTCTATTCGCGATGCACGGCGCCACCATTCTTGCGGTTAGCCGCTACGGTGGCGATCGAGAGATCGACCAAGTCACCGACATCGGGACTGCGGGCGAACGCTCAATGCTTTATTGGCGCTGGGTTATGGGCTTCAACGCCTCAATGGAATCTATTCACCGCTGGGCATGGTGGTTCGCTGTTCTCACAGTGATCACAGGCGGAATCGGTATTTTGCTTACCGGGACAGTCGTAGAAAACTGGTACCTGTGGGGTGTTAAACACGGTATCGCTCCCGCTTATCCTGCGATCGAGGCGACACCGGTAATGGACCCACTCATGACGGAGGCTCAGTAATGAATATCACTAAAACACTAAAAATAGCGGCCGTCGCTCTGTCGGGTGCCCTATTTCTAGCCGCATGTGACGCCCCGCCTCCAGAATCAGTCCAGCGGGGACCTGCTGGAACGGGGATGGTACTGATCTACAACGGCGATGATTTAGACAATGTTGTGGCAAATAACACCGTACCCGAGGCCCCACCGCAACTTCCCGCTGGCGGCCCGAAGGCCAGCGAAATCTATCAAAACGTTGAAGTATTAGGCGACTTGAGCATAGGCCAATTTACGCGTCTGATGACCTCTATTACTGAATGGGTGTCGCCAGAGGAAGGCTGTAATTACTGCCACGTTGCCGAAGGCTTTCACTTAGACACAAAGTACACGAAGAAAGTGGCGCGGGTCATGCTGGCGATGACCCAGCGGGCTAACCAAGATTATGGCGATCACGTAGGCAATGCAGGAGTAACGTGCTACACCTGCCACCGCGGGAAAAACATCCCCGAGTACGTTTGGACGACAGATCCGGGCGGTCCTCATGCAGCAGGCATTACAACTGCAATGCAGAACATCGCCTCCGAAGCTGCGGGCAATACCTCGCTACCGTTTGACCCCTTCACGCCCTACTTCGAGCAAGCTCAATCAATTCGCGTCGCTGGTGATACTGCCTTACCCGAGGGCAACAATAGCTCGATCAAGCAAACGGAGTGGATCTACAGCTTGATGATGCACTTCTCAGACTCGCTGGGGGTCAACTGCACTCACTGCCATAACACGCGTGCGTTCTCCGACTGGGAGCAAAGCTCTCCGGAGCGCGTGAAAGCATGGCACGGTATCCAAATGGTTAGAGAAATGAATACGCAATTCATTAACCGCACAACTGACTGGCTACCTGAGCACCGTAAGGGACCACTCGGTGACCCGCTGAAAGTGAACTGCGGTACCTGTCACCAAGGTGCTTATCAGCCACTTCTCGGTGCCAACATGATAAATGATTACCCAACACTGAAAACCTACAACGAAGCCACGAAAGCGGCCTACGTAGATGATGCTGAGTAATCGCCAGAACTCTTCCGTTCAGAACGCTGCGGCGTTCCTGAACGGTACACAAATCTCCGTAATATCGGCTACCGCCGATGATTGCTGGGATCAGGGCGTAAGAAAGCAATTTTTTATGCTCTGCCTAACCGTCGCACCGACGCCCTCGGGCATCACTGCGGCATTCGCTTAAACGACATGGGAGGTAACACCATGAGTGATCAAGGCGGAAGCTCATCAGGGCTGACAAGCAATGAAGCCAAGGAATTCCACAGTGCCTATATGCAAGGATTCTTGGGTTTTGCGGCAATCGCAGTGGTAGCTCATATCCTCGTCTGGATGTGGCGGCACTGGTTCTAAGAACCTAGCCAATCATTGTAAACCCGGTGTTTTGGCACAAATGCAAAACACTACATTATTAGGAGTAGCACTATGCATCGTATGTGGATGATCTTTGATCCTAGACGTGTACTTGTGGCTAATGCAGCATTCCTGTTTGTTTTGGCGCTGTTTATCCACTTCGTACTGCTAAGCTCGGCAACTTATAACTGGATTGATGGCCCCAACGCAGCAGCGTCTGCACAGGTAAGTCACAACTCAGCTCTGCCAGCCTCACGCAAGTGAAGCACTGCACGCCTGCTAGCTGTTTTTAGCAGGCTTGTTTTTCCACGACCTGTCGGTGCACTTCCGCCGATGCCAGCCACAACTCGATACTTCGGACGTCACCCCCGACGCCGAATGCCATTCACAGGCTCAGTTGGAGTTGGCTATCCCTGCTCGGGACAGGTCTTTTTTTTGGATTCTCCCGCAATGAATCATCACGCCAACGTCTTTACACCTGTTTCCAGTGACTCCGAGCGGCTCATCTTGGTGGATAGCTCGGATCAAGCGCTAGGCACCATATCTAAAGTCGATGCTCACAAAGGCAATGGCGAGCTGCACCGCGCTTTTTCTATCTTTCTTTTCGCCGGCGAGTCCCACGTTCTTCTTCAAAAACGCGCCATGAAAAAGCTCCTGTGGCCGGGCTTTTGGACCAATAGCTGTTGCAGTCATCCTCGCGCGGGCGAGACCTATGCGCACGCGACGGAACGCCGTTTAGAGCAAGAATTGGGCATCGTCGACTGCCCTCTCCACTACATCTATACCTTTGAATACAGCGCCCGCTATCAGGATCTCGGCAGCGAGCATGAACTATGCTCAGTTTACATAGCGACCGTTAGTCAAAGTATCGAGGTATCACCGCACCCCGATGAAGTCATGGACTGGCAGTGGTTTAGCTGCGAAGAAATAGACGAACGCGTAGCGAATCACCCTGACTCACTAACACCTTGGTTTGTATTGGAGTGGCGGGAGCTTCGTGGCAAACAATGGCCTCGAGTAAGAAGCCACATCTCCCAATTGGCTAGTTAGCCCCAAGCCGTTGATTACGGTCCCACTCGTGGACCTGGCTGAAGAAAGCTCGACCAAAAGGAGTAAGTGAAAGCCGACCGGCGTCAGCCTCGATAACGCCCGATTCTTTAAGGTCGCTAACTATCGCTGAATCCATTACTGCGGGCGCCTCCGCATTCAGATTTGCGGACAAGCACGTTAGTATTTCGCGCTCTTTAGCCTTCAGTGTATTCAGCTCCACACCTTTGCCGACGGCCGGTAAGCCCGCTGTTACTAACGCAGACCAGGCTCGTAGGTCTTCGTGATTTTGTGCAATCAAACCAGGTAGCTCTGTGACAGCCCCTAAGCCGAAACCTAATACAGAGAAGGCACGCTCCGTGGTGTAGCCTATCCAGTTTCTATAAAGCCGCCCTTCAGCTTGGGCTTCACACCATGCATCGCCCGGCAAGGCAAAGCCAGAAACACCCACCCACTCGTAACCGCACAGTTCGAATACATCGAGCATGCTCACAAACATCGAGAGCTTAGCCGCTTGGCTCAATGGCTTAGGTTGGTCGCTTATATGATGCTCGTCATTTTCCGCAAAGCTAGTTTGTGCTGCGTGGCACAAAATCCGATCGGGCTTAAGTTCTAATAAACACTCGAGCTCTTCCAGCACGTCATCGTGCGAAGTATTACGAGCGCCGTAGGTTATATCGACTGCAATGCCTTTGAACCCAAGTGTCCGCGCAGTGCTGAAAACGTCGTGTAGCAAATCCGGCGAGCATGAGCGACCAATACCCGCATCGCGGGCACTTAAGAATTCACGCAACTCAATTTGTAGATGGGTAAAGCCCAAGCCCCGCAGAAGGCTCAGCTGTGCGTAACTTGCCCGACTTGGATCGATTTCAATCGTTCGCTCTGCTCCATCAGCAACATCGAAGTGCGCGTCGATGGTTTCAGCTAAACGGATCAGCTGACTGTTGCTGAGATAGTTTGGCGTACCACCGCCGATGTAGAGCTGAGAAACACGCCGACCGACACCAATATTCTTGGTAACTGTGGAAATTTCAGCGTGCAATAACTCTAGATAGCTATCAATTGGCGGGTCGCTGTGCGTAATTTCCGCAACACGGGTAGATTGGGTGCCACGAACAGGACAAAACGGTAGATGGAGGTAAAGCGGCACACCCTCGTCAACTTTGGAAGCGCGTGCCCAGTCGTGCATAGCGCGCCAATAGCGCTCTACACTCACATCAGCCGCCTCGCCATCGAACGACACTCGACGCGCCTTAGAAAATGCTGCATCAGCTATTTCGCTGTGACCGCTTAGAGCTTTACTGTCAAATTTTTTCGCCACGCCACTCGTCTCCGTTTATTGAGTCAACCGAGCTCACCAGGCAAACCGGAACCGAAACGTGTACTTGATTCCTTTCAAAGCAACGTGTCGTAAAATATCCGCCAGTCAGTACGATCAGAGAACCGTCCAGCCTCTGTCCAAATTCAATGTAGTCCCTCGTGATGCTACGGTCAAACAAAGCCTTAGACCGCTTCCTTCTTAGAATGGACCTATTACAACTAAATCGTTTGCGAGTCTGCGTTATTGCTAATTGCAATACCATTTTGCACGCCTTTCGGAATTAGCGAGGTTTTCCAGCAACGACTACGCCGGGCGCGGTCGTCGTGGCAAGAGACGCTTCACAATGCTCTTCAGGTGCTGCCCAACCCCATAGACGCCCTTCTCGCAGCGGGAGCATCAAGAAAACGTGCTCAAGCGCACCCAGCGCAAGCAGTGTTGCGACCAAGGTCAATCCTATTTGGGTGCCGATTGCGGACGCACCGAGTGATAGATAAAACACCCAAGCGGCAACAAAGGTAGCAACACCCAGCGAGAGCGGAAACAGTGGGTTCATTGATCTTCGTTGAATATAGCTATCGATATACTGCAAATCATCGGGCAGCCAATCTCGGTTGTAGTTGCGCACGCCTAAAACGAGATTAAGTTTCGCACTCCAACGCATAGCCCAAAGCGTGGCGTATGTCCAAAACATCACTGACATCCCGCCGCCATCGGCGAGGACGAAAATAAGTGCGCCCGTAAGAACAACACCAAGCTCATGGTAAATGCAGGTACCCAAGCCACGCCGAATTCGCTCGGCTAGATCGACATTCGCAGGGCAAGGCTCTTTGTGCATGCCTGCGATGATATTCATGAGATAACCCAGCTCAAGCCAGCCCCACAAGACAATGGCGAGGGTAAAGCTCATAACGGTTCCAGTGACAGACTCCAGCGCGCTTACGCTCGGGGTAATCGCGAGAGCCATTAAGAAGATAAGAGTGGCTAGCCCAAAGACCCGTGAGTGAAGCGGCTTCGGCAGGTGAACGCTCCAAAGAATGAGCCCAGTGAAAAACCACCAGCCAGTGACGGCAACCCCAATCGCCATCCAGAACTCAAACACAAGAAACCCCGGCGCAGGTAATGATGAGGTCAACATGACGCTCTGTCGTGTAATTACTGTTCATCAAGGAGCTGACTAAAGGCGCGAAAATTTGTTGCTCCAAAAGCGACAAGATCAACCGATTCATGGGTTTCAGCATCAGACAAGATCATACGACCGTCTTCATGCAGTGCGAGGTCAAAAGCATTCGCTTGCGTTAAGCCACGTGCGTTGCGCGCGCGCACTAAGCTACGCAGTACACCCCGAACAAAACTGCCATCGCCACTCGCGAAAACATGGACTAATGTGCCCGAATTGACGTCGATCACATGGACGCTACCGTCAACCTCATCAGTAAACTGAAGGTTTTTTTGGGCCACTACTGCACCCTGCGGCGCAGGTGCGACAACAATCGTATCGGTTTGCTTTGCTAGACTCACAAAACCGACGACAAAGAGTAGGCCCGCCATAATGACAAACATGAGGCGGTCATCGACACGCCTCACAAAGCCCGCTGATGATCTGCCATCAGCTATTGGGGATGGGGTTCCCATGGGTGCTGCCCTCACTGTCATCGTAAACATGGCTCGGCGCCACTCGGGGGGTATTGTCTTCTAACTTCAGCTCTGACATTACCCGACCAAGCGCCTCAACTAACGCCTCTGGCTGTTCTATCGCTCGCATGAGCGGTTGAACAGGCCTAAAGTGCCATGGGCGAACATTTGGCCAAAGCAAGGTGTAAAACAGCTTACGAGTACCTGGCTTCAGGCTAAGCAACACATCACCCGTGCCGTCGCTGCAGTAACGAATGCCCGCAGACTCCATACCATCAAGAGGCAAATTCACCATCATGGGTGTAACAACACCAGAGCGGATCACAATTCGACGATTAGTCAATGTGTAGACCGCCCCGCGAGCATATAGCCAGCCCGCAATCGCCATCAGGCCCACGCCCGTTAGCGAAAGTGGAACTTGCCAAGTCATCGCAATCAAGATGTCGCCCGCAGCTTGGCCATTCATCAGCAGATACACTGCATGCACTGCAATAACGAGCGCAAAGTAGATGGCTATGGTATCAACATGGAATGCTCGGCGGGCTAATGCCTGCCAGCGCGGCGCGCCTTGCCACACCATATACTCGCCTTCAGGAAGCTCTTCCGGCAGTCCCTTAATGGGTTCGTACTCGTGCTCTCTCATAGCACGGGCTCCATTCGTTCAGGTAACGCGTACAAGGTCCCGCCACCGTAGAAGGCTGTAATCTTGTCCTCCTCTTGCAGCGTCACTTGATCCGGACTTGCCAATCGAGGCACCTGCTTGAACTGATCACTGCGAATGGACTTAACTTGTACTGAGCCGTCCTTACTTACGCGCGCCATAGTCATAGGGAGTAACACCGTGTGTTCACCAACGTCTACCTCGGCATAGCGGAAAATAGGCTCAGCTCGATCGACCCAAAGATCCACCACTTTGCCGCCCACCCGACCATCGCATCCACGTACGTCCTGACCTCTTGGATCTGGATCACGACGGTTAACTTTATGATCATGATCTACGCGCAGTGGCACAATGCGTGGCTCACCATCGACGGTTAAATCGGGTCGCTCTGGACGGATCGCCCATGCTGCTGGACCAATACCATCAACCATAGGATCACCGAGGGGATGAATAGGATCGCCTGGAGAGCTTCCCGTCGCAACGGCATTTAGCGCATAACCCTCAGCTGCCGGTCCGGGCAGAACCCGACTACCTTGACCATTGGCGAGTTCATACGTCTTCGGGGTAGGCATACCCGCATACCCTTCTACAAACTTTTCACCGCGACTATCAAGCTCCAGTGGCCAGCCTTCACGCTTACCTTCCCTGTGCAAATGTCGAACTAACACAAAAAAGAAAATCCAGAAGATATACAGCGCCAACTGGGCGACATCGATATATTCAGTTATTGCTCCTGTGCCCATAATTAAGCCTCCTTAGTTACCCGTCATGCGGGGAAATCTGCCAAACCAAATGGTTTATTTTTTTCAGGTTGCTGCCATGCTTTGCGCACTACTGGCCCAAGAGCTATCAGCGAAATAAATAACAAAAGAATTTCTAAGTGATAGACCGCGCCATAGGCGGCCACCGCATCATCGAGTAGAGGATCGATTGCGCCGCTTAATGACAGCGTCGCAAATAAGTCGCGCAAAGCACCGCCAGCAAATACCGCGACCCCTGTGGCGGTTGCGCTAACCGCGCCCCAAGCGCCCAGAGCGAGTCCGGCTTGGCTCTCTTCACCCAATGCCATCACCGCGGTGAGAGTGCCCACTGCAAAAAAGCCACTCCCTAATCCAATTCCGAAGACGCCGATATAAAATAACAGTACGCTGCTAATCGGTGCAGCGAGAATAACCGTGGCAAAGGCGAATATGCCGATAACGCAACCCGCGGCCGCAAGACGAATAGGGTCACGCGAATCACTGATTAGCCGAGCGGATACTACGAACGCAATCAACATGCCCAAAGCCCAGACCGCTGTTAACGATGTCGTCTCGCTAACGCTCATATGCAAAATTTCTGCGCCATAAGGTTCCAACAAAATATCTTGCATGCTGAACCCCATCGTTCCAACACCAAGACCAAGCAGTAATCGACTTGTCCGACCGCGCTCAGAAAACTGTCGCCACGCTGCTCGGAACTTAGGTCTTACTTGGTTATGGTGCGTCAAATCGGGCCGCCGAGGTTCTTGCTTCCAAAGCGCTACCAGATTTAAGACAACCGTCGCCATTGCGGCGCCCTGCAATACCTTAATTAATCGTATGTAATTGAAATCGGTGAGCAACCAAGCGAATCCAAGACTTGCGATAATGGTGCCGACAAGCAAAGAGATATAAAGCAAGGCCACGACTTTTGAGCGGGTTTCTGCGGTAGCAAGATCTGTCGCTAACGCAAGTCCAGCAGTTTGCGTAGTGTGGAGGCCTGCACCAACGAGCACAAACGCTAACATCGCCGCGGCAGGCCCAACGAAGGCTGGACCATTATGAGGCTCGGTCATCACAATAAGTGCGAAAGGCATGATCGCTAGTCCGCCAAATTGCATCAGAGTTCCAAACCACAGATAAGGCACTCTGCGCCAACCAAGGTATGACCGATGATGATCCGAGCGGTAGCCTATTAAGGCGCGTGCAGGAGCAAGCAATAGGGGTATAGCTACCATCAGTGAAACCAGCCATGCAGGCTGCGCTAGCTCTACCACCATAATTCGATTCAGAGTGCCGGTGAGTAACACTACCGAAATAGCTACCGACACTTGAAAAAGGGCTAATCGCAGCAATCGCGGCATTGACAGCTCGATGCTCGCAGCGTCCGCAAAGGGGAGCCAGCGTGTGCTAGCCCCCTGAACCGATGCAATAAAGCGCTGTCGAGAAATAATCACAGGCGCACGATCTCCTGAGCCTGCGATATATAGAAACCGCGATTAACCCGGTGGCTGCGTGCGGATCGCCAGTCTTGCAACTCGCCTGAGCCTTGAATATCGCGCGCTAGTCCTTTTTCACTTATTGGGACTATTGCTGGCGATCGATCTCCCCGAGGGAAGAACTGTCCCAATGAATGCATCAGCGCAAGCAGCGGGGTACGTGGTGCAAACGTAAAAATAATACTAGCTCGCACTGTTTTAGCCATGGACTCCAAGGTCTGCATTCCGTCCACGGGGTCGTAATGAATAAGCGAGTCCATAGCAACAATATGATCAAACTCACCCAGCGATGCCTGGCGCATATCACCCACTTTGAAATCGATCTGCCCGGCCATTTGCTCACCTGCCACGCGCTCGGAAGCCAAGTCAACGAGCGTCGGAGACAAGTCCATTGCAACTACCTCCGCCCCACGGCGCGCTGCCTCTAGCGCCAGCGCACCCGTGCCACAGCCTGCATCAAGAAGACGTTTGCCGTGTAAATCCTGCGGCAGCCAACTCAAGATCGTGGCGCGCATCTGATCGCGCCCTTCCCTCACTGTTTGACGAATGCCACTCACAGGTTCATCTGATGTGAGCTTCGCCCAAGTGTCTGCAGCGGTGCGATCGAAATAGTGTTCGATCTGCTCTCTGCGGCGCTCGTAGGACATCAAATTCATTACTCGAATCCTAGGAAATCGAAAAGATCGCGATCGCGCATGGGCGTTACCGGTATAGCCTCTGTACCATTCCACAAGTTCTGCGCGAGCTGTAGGTACTCGTCTTGGACTTTCTGCAAGCCCGGTGCGTCGTCCATTTCAAACAGCGTTGATTTGCGTAAACGACTACGGCGAATAACATCTAAGTCAGCAAAATGAGCGAGCCGGCGCATACCGGTGGCGTCATTGAAGCGATCAATCTCATCGGTGTCTGCACTGCGATTCGCTATGACACCACCAATGCGAACACCGTAGTTCTTCGCTTTAGCGTTGATCGCGGACGCAATTCGATTCATCGCAAAAATGGAGTCAAAGTCATTGGCAGTCACCACCAGTGCCCGCTCGGCATGCTGTAACGGAGAAGCAAATCCGCCGCAAACCACATCGCCCAAGACGTCAAATATGACGATGTCCGCATCGTCGAGTAAATGGTGCTGTTTAAGGAGCTTCACGGTTTGGCCCACCACGTAACCACCACAACCTGTGCCCGCAGGAGGCCCGCCAGCCTCAACACACATCACGCCGTTATAGCCCTCGTACACATAATCTTCAGGGCTTAGTTCCTCTGCGTGAAACTCGACAGATTCCAAAACATCGATGACGGTTGGAATCAATGACTTAGTCAGGGTAAAGGTTGAATCATGCTTGGGATCGCAACCTATTTGGATCACGCGCTTGCCGAGCTTGGAGAAGGCCGCCGATAAATTCGAGGAAGTAGTGCTCTTACCAATTCCCCCCTTGCCGTAGATAGCAAAAACTTTGGCCTTGTCAATCTGGACGTCGGGTTCGAGGTGCACTTGTACACTGCCCTCTCCATCGAGCCCTTTACCACCATTATCAAGTTGCTTTACGGGTATGTGCTGTCTGACGTTCATACTGCTGCCTCAGTTGAGATGCCTTCCACCCAATCTTCAAGATCTTCCCCCGCCCGCTGAAGCGCTTCGAGACACACATCATCAGGCTGCCAATATTGGCGTTCGGAGGCTTCCAAGAGTCTATTTGCGACTTTTGAAGCGGCCTTGGGATTGAGTTTGGCAAGACGTTGCCGCATGGCATCGTCAAGAATGAATGTTTCCGAAATTTGCTGATAAATCCAAGGAGCTACCTTGCCGGTAGTTGCTGACCAACCCATAGTGTTTGTGACATGGGATTCAATAGCGCGAACGCCCTCATACCCATGATCGAGCATTGACTCATACCACTTTGGGTTCAGCGTCCGCGTACGTGTTTCGAGTGCAACTTGCTCGCTCAGCGTACGTACCCGCTCAGCGCCGCCCGTGTGATCCGCGATATAGACAGGTACGTCCTTGTCGCCTTGGCTCTGAATCGCACGGCTAATACCACCTAAGGTATCGAAGTAATGATCGACTGTTGTAACACCCATCTCTACTGAATCGAGATTTTGGTACGCTAAATCGACCTTCCCCAACAATGATGTGAGTAAGAGTGGATTTGCGGTCACCGCACCATTTTTGCCGTATGCATGACCTTTGCGCTGGGTAAATGTTGTACCTAATTCGTTTTCCTCTTCCCACGCACCGCTATCGATCAACATGTTGACGTTTGAGCCATAAGTACCCTCAGCATTACTGAAGACTCTCAGAGCTGCGGTCTCAAGATCACAGCCATCTGCAGCTTGAGTGCTTAACGTGTTGGCGAGAATAGGATTCATCGCCAGGGGCTCGTCTGCGGTGGCCGCCAAAAATGCGGCCTCAGCTAACAACCGAATTTGTAAGGGCAAAAGATCGCGGAATATACCGGACAATGTCATCACGACGTCAATGCGCGGGCGGCCTAATGTCGTCAGGTCGATAAGCTCCGCCCCAGCAATTCGGCCATAACTGTCAATGCGTGGTTTTGCACCCATCAAGGCCAATGCCTGAGCGATTGCAATACCTTCACTTTTGAGGTTATCCGTACCCCATAAAACGAGCGCGACCGACTTGGGCACCTCACCCGTATCTTTAAGGTGCCGTGCAATTAACTGATCTGCCTGGCGAGCGCCCTCGCTCATTGCAAACTGGCTGGGTAGCCTAAATGGGTCAAAGCCATGGATGTTTCTTCCTGTCGGAAGCATCTCGGGATTTTTGAGGAGATCGCCACCCGCAACCGGCGGAATGAAAGCGCCGTCGAGAGCCCGCAAAATAGCGCGAATTTCATTGCCTGAATCCAGCGCTTTTAAGGTCTGTTCAAATAACGTTGCCATCGCCTTTATTTGCTCAGGATCGAGAGCTTGCAAGTCCTTCGCTGACAGCATTCGGCTCATGTCGGCATCTTGCGCCAGCTGCTCTAGAAGCTCATCAGACAAATCGATATCGAAAGTTGAGCGACCCAAGGTTCGGAGTAAATCGACTTTGCGCGCAAGGGGAACGTCTTCTCCCACGACGTGCATGCCATACGGGACGAGTGATTCTTCAATTTCCATCAAGGCAAAGCGCAAAGTATCAATATGCTGATCAGCATTCGCTAAAGTCCAATCAGCACTGTCGGCAGCCAACAAATCTGAAGCATCAGCAAGAGCCATGATGAGCTCTAGCAAGGCCTGCTGTTGCTCGCGGTCCATGTCGTCCTCTCTACGACGCCAGCGATCAACCGCATCCTTCAGATCTTGTAGTTCTCGGTACAGGTCGGCATTTGCAACGCAGGGCGTTAAGTAACTGACGAGAGTCGCAGCAGAACGTCGCTTAGCAATGAGTCCCTCTGATGGATTGTTTGCCGCATACAAATAAAAATTCGGTAATGCACCAATAAGTCGGTCAGGCCAGCAATTTTGCGAGAGGCCTACTTGCTTACCCGGCATGAATTCTAACGCGCCATGGGTACCAAAATGCAGTACGGCATCCGCACTCCAATCTTCCCTAAGGTAACGATAGAAAGCAGAAAAAGCATGAGTCGGCGCGTGCCCACCTTCAAACAGCAAGCGCATGGGGTCTCCCTCATAGCCCATCGATGGCTGAACGGTTACCAGCACGTTGCCGAATTGCTTACCCATCACAAAGAGTTCGCGGCCATTGGTCAGGTGCTTACCTGGAGCCGCACCCCACTGTTGTTCGATTTCTGAAAGCCATGGTTCGCGCGCAACGTGGTCATTGACGGGTATCTGAGCGCAAACGTTCGCATCCATACCGAATTGCTTGGAATTACCCTCGAGCAACAGGTTGCGCAACGCGTCAGCGTCGGCGGGTAAGTCAACGTCATAACCCTCAGCGTGCATCGCTGATAAGGTGTTGAACAGCGATTCAAACACTGCGAGATGAGCTGCAGTGCCGGTACTGCCACCGTTGGGCGGGAAGTTAAATAACACCATGGCAACTTTGCGTTTTGCACGCGTGCTACGCCTAAGTGTCACTAGTTTATGAACACGACTGGCAAGCATCTCAATACGTTCTGGATGTCCTTCCATTTCCTCGTGAACGGACCCTTTTTCTCCCTTGCGGCCTCCGTAGACTAAGGAGCCGGTCGCGCCATCGAGCTCTGGAATAGAGACCATCATGGTCGACTCAAGCGGCGTCAGACCAAGGTTTGAATCCTGCCAATCGCTGAGGCTTTGAAACTCTAGGGGCTGCACGGCGACATACGGCACATCGAGTGCGCTAAGCACTTCAGCCGCAGCATCTGAATCATTGTAAGCAGGACCGCCCACAAGCGAGAAGCCCGTAAGGGAAAGCACGGTATCAACAATCGGCTTACCGTCACGCAAAAAATAAGCATCTATAGCAGGGCGAGCATCAAGACCGCTGGCGAAAGCGGGTATCACGCGCAGTCCTCGCGCCTCTAAAGACGAGATCACGGCATCGTAATGTGCGCTATTTTTAGCGAGCGCATAGGAGCGCATCAGTAGCACTCCAACAGTCCCCGCTTTTCCGTTATGCGTCGGTAACTCTGCTAAATCACGAACAACTCGATCCGCCGATTTTGGATGGTATAGCCCAACTTCTGGGTACTCAACGGGCGCGTCGGGTTCGGGCAATGCTGTGCGCAACCATTCACGGCTACCCTGCGAGTAACGCTGAAGAAGCAGCCGCACCATGTTTTCAAGATTGATATCGGAGCCGGCTAACCAGTACTGCAGCGTTAGGAAATACACTCTTACATCTTGAGCCGTGCCTGGAATAAATCGCAGAATACGAGGCAAGCGGCGCAACACAGAGAGCTGCTGAGCACCGGCGCTTTTATTCGCCTTTGGCTTTCCCCTGAGCCGCTTGAGGAGCGCCATCGCGCCCTTGGCTTCACCACTCATAGAGAAACGACCCATTCGAGTCAATTTCATGATTTCGGGGGCCGACATGCAACACACCATTGCGTCGCATTGATCTCTGCGCGCCGTTAACGCCGGAAGTACGGCATTGATATGGGGTTCCATGAACAACATGTTAGCGATAATCAAATCCGCGCAGCCAATGTCCTCAACGCAGCTTTCCAACCGCTCAGGTTGCGTATCCCAATCAGATGCGGCATGCACAGCAAGCGACAGACCGGGCATTGCTGCCTGTAATCGCGCGCGCGCACGATTGAATGCGCCACCGACGTGACCATCTAAAGTGATCAATACGACATTGACCACGGTATCGGTGACCGAGCTAGCGGCTGAAGTGCGCTTTGGCTTCATACAAGGTCTCCACTTCAATCACGTTTAAACCGTGTTCGACAGCAAATGACTCAGTATTGCGACGGGCCTTACCGCGCACAAAGAACGGGATTTTTTTCAATTCAAGTTCAGCCGAGTTTGCCCATGCAATCTCAGCATCATCAGCGTTTACTTGCTCCTCAGGACGCTTGCTGACGCCACCCTCTTCCGCCAAATGCGAAGGGACGGCACTGTCATTGAATTCAAAATCGTCTCTGAACATCGTGAGAAGATGCTCTTCGAGACCCATAACGAGAGGATGTACCCACGTGTCAAACATAACGTTTGCACCCTCGAAACCCATTTGTGGCGAGTATCGCGCGGGATAATCTTGCACATGCGCAGGGGTTGATATCACCGCGCAACCAATACCTAGACGCTTGGCGATATGACGCTCCATTTGAGTACCCAGCACCAATTCAGGCGCCAGTCGCTCTACCGCTGCCTCGACCTCAAGATAATCACTGGTAATCAGCGCTTCTAAACCGAGCTCCTTAGCCGCAGCGCGGACATCACGCGCCTGCTCTCGGGCATAGGTACCCAGTCCAACAACCTCAAAACCCAGTTCTCGCGAGGCGACCCTGGCCGCCGCAATAGCATGGGTTGCATCGCCAAAAATAAATACGCGCTTACCGGTGAGATAAGTGGAGTCAACGGAGCGCGAGTACCAGGGCAAGCGGCAATGATCGATAGCATCAATATTAATTGGGTAATCGAGTGCCTCTGAAACAGCGGTGAGAAAATCGCGCGTCGCGCCGTAACCCAGCGGAACAATATCGACATAAGGCATACCGAATTGCCGCTTCAACCATTGGCAGGTCGACGCAGCCACTTCGGGATACAGACAAACATTAAGATCCGCATTAGGAATTTCGAGCAAGTCAGCCGGTGAAGCACCCAAGGGTGCTACGACATTGACATCGATCCCGACACCATTAAGTAAGGACTCAATTTCTAGAATATCGTCGCGGCAGCGAAAGCCGAGCTTTGTAGGCCCTAACAAATTAACGCTAGGCCTGGAGGGTCTATTCTCTGTGTTAGTCGGTGACTTTTCGACGCCCCGCAACAAACCTGCAACCAACTGAAAAAATGTTTCGCTTGCACCCCAGTTTTCTTTGCGTGAATACGCGACCATTTCCAAGGGAACAACGGGTATCGAGATGCCCGCGGTAGCGGCTAAAGAGCCTGGCTGATCCTGCAATAATTCCGCCGTACATGAATCAGCAACAAGTAGCACCTGGGGTTTAAAACGGTCGGCAGCTGCGCGCAACGTGTCGAGGAAACAGTTAGCTGTGCTTCCACCTAAATCTCGTGCTTGAAACGTCGTATAGGTAACCGGTGGACGCTTACCGTCCCGTTCAATCATGGTAAATAGTAGGTCAGCATACGTATCCCCCTGAGGGGCGTGTAGCACTAAATGGACTCGTTCCATCGATGCTGCAACACGAATAGCGCCGACGTGAGGCGGTCCTTCATAGGTCCACAATGTTAGCTCCACGAACCCACCTCCAACCGCGCTTGACGGCGCAAGGGACGCGCAAATAATTCGGCTAAATCCCCCGCCTGATCAAAGCCTTGAATGGGTGAAAACATGAGCTCGATAGACCACTTAGTGCGCAGTCCCTCAGCTTCCAGAGGGTTAGCAATGCCCATGCCGCAGACTGTGAGGTCAGGCCGTGAAGCCCTCACTCGGTCGAGGGCAGTGTCTAGATCTTGCCCTTCGAACCATTCGACACCCTCTGGCAACAAAGGTGCTTCTTGGGCCATTGTTAGTGCGTCGTAAAAAGGGGTCGATACCTCAGTGGGCACCATTCCGCATTCGCGGGACAGGAAGCGCGCTAAAGGGATTTCTAACTGTGAATCAGGAAGGAACGCGATACGTCGATTCTCCAACGTTTCCTTACAACCCTCTAAAGACCGCTGCGCCCGCTCAAAAGGTGCGCGCATGGTGCTTTTAAAGACATCCTCTGGCACATTAAAGCTCTCTGCAGCCGCGCGGAACCATGCCAATGAACCCTCTGCTCCCAGCGGAAACGGTGCAGCTAGCAGGGTCGCGCCGCGGGCTATTAGCGCTCGCGCGGTTTCACCAAGATAGGGCTGTGCCAGTAAAATGCGAGTACCTGGGCCAATCGAGGGCAACGTTTCCGATTGCCTGCCTGGGAAAAAATTCAATTCCTCGATGCCGAGCTCTCCAAACAACCGAGCAAATTGATCTTCGACGATGTCAGGCAAGCTGCCTACGACGAGCAACTGGTCTTTCTCGACTGTGTGGACTGGCATTTCAGGAACAAGGTTTTGTAAGCAGCTATCTTCACCTTGAGTGAATGTCGTTTCGATACCGCTTCCCGAGTACGAAATCACACGCAGCGAACCTTGTGACCTCTCTCGATAGCGCTTAGCAATGTTCTCTAAATCTATCTTGATGACTTCGGATGGGCAGGAAGACACCAGAAATAAGGTTTTCAAGTTAGGTCTACGCTGAAGAACCTTAGCAATCATCCGCTCTACTTCTTCAGAACAATCGGCCATACCGGCCAAATCACGATCATCGAGTACAGCGGTTGCAAACCGTGGTTCGGAGAAAATCATCACGCCCGCAGCCGATTGGATTAAGTGTGCGCAGGTACGTGAGCCTACCACCAGAAAAAACGCATCTTGGATTTTTCGGTGCAGCCATACAATCGACGTTAACCCACAAAATACAGCACGCTGCCCACGCTCGACCGTGATGTCAGGGCCACCGTCTTTACGGCCAACATCCGTTGCAAGCACCGCACCCATTAGCGACTAACTCCCATGGACATGTTAGCTGTATCGAGGGCCGACCCACTGTCGGCTCGACCAATACTGAACTTAAGAAGGAATTGCGCCGCGTTGACCACGTAGGCGACATAGGCGGCAATCGCCAGCCACATAAGTGATTGCGGCGTCATACTGCTAGTGACTAGCGCCACTACATAGGCAGTGTGTAACGCGATAACCACCATGCTGACGACATCTTCCCAAAAGAAAGCACGGGCAAATAAATAGCGCCCAAACACCACTTTCTCCCAAATTGCGCCCGTGACCATAATGGCGTAGAGAAACGCTGTTTTTATGAGTACTGATACCGTGGCGCCATAGTAACCGTCACCCGTCATCAGATAATGAATAATGCAAGCGAGGGATAGCGCGAACGCGAGGAATTGTAGGGGCGCAAGGATACCCTGGACTAACGTCCACTTGGTTTCGTCACGTCGCTTTTTCTGTTCAGGCGTATAGATCTCAGCCACCCCCGGCCTTGATGTTTGTTTTTTTATCATTGTTGCTGCCCCTCCGGTCAGCATGGACCTGAGTGTGTCCAGACAGACTACTAATCACTCACACCATGTGTCAACTTTATTATACGCCTATTTTGTCTTTTTATTTGTACGCTATTGATCCATAACGTGGCCTCACCCGTATAGATGTCAAATATGCGTATGATTTGGGTGTCACGTGAGAGGCAAAACGTACTTGATGACCGAAATTACCGCGTCCATTCATAAGCCTAGGGGCTGACGATAGTCATGCCCGCTAGTCAACGTAGATTCAGGCAAGGTGAACCATGGACTTCCATCCCGGTACTGCGAATCACGCATTGAACGCCCTCGCCGACGTCACCCTAAAGCTAGATACTGACGGGGTCGTTGTAGAGAGCCAGGTCAACCGCGCTGATGCTGCGGATTTAAGGCAAATAAACTGGCAAGGGAAAGCACTGCAAAGCCTTGTGATAGCAAGCCATCAGGTCAAAGTCGCACAAATGATCGATTGGTGCGTCAAACATCCTGACGCAACTTCCACAGCCACGCTCGCTCACTTCGTTAGCAGCACCGATACCCCCGCCGCCGTGCGCTATATTTTCTTTTACAGCAGCGCAGATCAACGCATCATTGCAGCCGGCCAAGACAAACGAGAGTTAAGTGACGCGAAACAGCAGCTCGTCAATGCCCAGCTCTCTATGGAACGCGATTACTGGTCCATGAGGCAGACAGAGACTCGCTACCGGCGACTTTTAGACATGTCCAACGACGGATTTCTAGTGGTTGACGACAGCAGTCAGCGAGTGCTCGAGTGTAATCAGGCCGCGAGTGCGCTATTGCAGTTGGGCGAACAGTCTCTTGTGGGCCTGCCTTTTCCCCAGCAAGGAGGGGGCAACTATGAAGGGGGCAACTATAGAGCCGAGCTCGACAAACTCATAAGCACCGCACGAACTAAAGGCACTGCCTCAAACATCGTCAACTCCCCGACGTCGAAGGGGGAATTGGTCGTCGACATCGACTATCTAACCCAAACAGCGGGGGCTGTACTGCTGGTCCGTATCAGCCCGGTCTCCGAAAGCAGCGGACTCGGCCATGATCGCGATCATTTTGAACGCGTTCCGGACGCCGTATTACAACTGGATAAATCAGGGCGAATAACTGCCACAAACCGGGTGTTTCTCGACTGGATTCAAGAACCTTCCGATCGGCATGTCGTTGGCAGAAATGCTGACGATTGGCTGGGGCGCACCGGGGTGGACTTACAGGTATTAATGAGTAACTTGACACAACGAGGCGCCGTTACCCGCTACGCATCGACACTGCGCATGCAACCGAACGCACTTACAGACATTGAGATTTCGGCCTCAAGTCACAAACAAAACGACGAGAACGTTTACCTGCTGTTCTTGAGGGACACTTCGCGACGAATCTCTCGCGAAGACATAACTTCCACCGCCTTGCCGGCCTCAATTGAGCAAATCACTCGTCGCGTAGGGCAAACTCAGCTCAAAGAACTCGTGCGTGAATCGACCGATGTTATCGAAGCATTGTGTATCGAATCGGCACTTAAACTAACGAGCAATAACCGAGCCTCTGCGGCAGAACTATTAGGATTAAGCCGACAGAGCCTCTACACAAAATTACGACGTTTTGGCATTGGGGATTCCGACAACGAGTAACAAATATGACGACATGAGTGTCTATTTGAATTGACACTGCCCTGCCGTGCTGCCTATAGTCTCTGTATGCTGCATACACCACACATAGCCGAAAGCGCCAATCGTCGTCGGACAGCTTACGCAATGCTCGAGCTTTTGAAGCCCGTCACCTGGTTTCCGCCCATGTGGGCCTTTTTGTGTGGCGCTATCTCTGCGGGAGCCAACCTTCTCGATAATGCCCTACTACTTACTGCTGGGATTATCCTTACTGGACCGCTTGTCTGTGGCGCAAGCCAGGTCGTAAATGATTGGTATGACCGCCATGTTGACGCTATTAACGAGCCTAATCGACCTATTCCGTCCGGCAGAGTACCGGGCAACATAGGCTTTTATTTTGCCGTAATCTGGACGGCCCTAGCACTTGCCTGGGGCGCCTTCTTTGGCGTCTGGGTTTTTGCGGCTACGTTTGTCGGCCTGGTCCTCGCTTGGGCCTACAGCGCCCCTCCACTGCGACTAAAACTCAACGGATGGATTGGTAACGCCGCAGTAGGACTCAGCTATGAAGGCCTCGCATGGATAACCGGCGCAGCACTTATGCTCGGGGGCCACATTCCGTCTAGTGCAATAATCCTAGTCGCCGTTCTCTACAGCGTGGGCGCGCATGGCATCATGACACTTAACGATTTCAAGTCTATCGAAGGCGATCGACAAATCGGGATTAAATCATTGCCCGCCCAGCTAGGCGCAAAGCGAGCCGCTCACGTTGCCTGCATTGTTATGCTCATCCCTCAACTGATCGTCATCGCACTGCTCATACGTTGGGGGAGTTACTGGCAAGCTGTCGCTATCGCTGGACTCGTTGCTGGGCAACTGCTTGCGATGCGCCATATGCTAAAAGCGCCTAAAGAGCGCGCGCCTTGGTACAACGGTACAGGGGTCAGTGCCTATGTAACCGGCATGATGATAGCTGCAACCGCGCTACCTGGAATAACGCTATGAATGCACAGTTAGTTGGCTTGGGATGGGGCGGGATTTTTCGCCTCGGATTAGTACAAACATCCCTGGGCGCTATTATTGTACTGACAACATCGACACTCAACCGAATCATGGTGGTCGAACTTGCTTTGCCTGCAATGCTACCGGGCTTTCTTGTGGCGCTACACCATGTTGTGCAGCTCGCGCGCCCGCGGATTGGCCACGGCTCTGATGTGGGCGGTCGACGCACCCCTTGGATTATCGGAGGCATGCTTCTACTCGCTATCAGTGGTGTCGTAGCCGCCTTAGGCACCGTGCTAATGGCCACATCAACAACCCTTGGCACCCTCGTCAGCGCGCTAGGCTTTCTTGGCATCGGCCTAGGATCGGGCGCGACGGGAACATCACTACTAGTATTACTGGCAAAGACCGTTAGTGCCGATCGTAAACCTGCAGCCGCGACTATCGTCTGGTTCATGATGATTGCAGGGTTTGCAATTACAGCAGGCACCGCCGGTGCCTATCTTGACCCCTACTCGCCCGAACGACTGATTGCCGTAACTGCGGCTGTTTCTGTCCTTGCTGTTTTTGTAACGCTCATTGCGATTCGTGGCGTTGAATCAAGCATCAACCTTCCGTGCGCACCCGCTGATACGCCGCAGCGCCAGGCCAACTTCAAGCTCGCCTTGCGCGAAGTCTGGACTGACACTACCGCGCGCCGATTCACCGTTTTTGTTTTCCTTTCAATGCTCGCCTACAGCTTTCAGGACCTAATTCTAGAGCCTTTTGCCGGACTCGCATTTGGTATGTCGCCGGGAGAATCCACGCAACTCGCAGGGACTCAACACGGCGGAGTGTTGCTTGGCATGCTCGCTGTTGCAGCTAGCGGCTCACTGGCAAAGCGACATTCGGGTCGTCTACTCAAGCGCTGGGTGGTTGGAGGCTGCATTGCATCAGCTTTTGCACTCGCGGGCATTGCTTGGGGCGGTGCGCACTCAGATAACTGGAACCTTTCAGCCAATGTGTTCTTGTTGGGCGCAGCCAATGGCGCGTTCGCTGTTGCGGCTATCGCCTCAATGATGACGCTTGCCAGTCAAGGCAACGATGGCAGAGAAGGATTACGTATGGGACTTTGGGGCGCAGCCCAAGCGATTGCATTTGCTGCGGGCGGATTCCTTGGAACTGTTGCAGTCGATCTGTGCCGTCAATGGATAACCGAACCAACTCACGCTTACGGCGTAGTCTTCCTCTTTGAGGCGTGCTTGTTCTTCGTCGCGGCTTATCTAGGATCCGCAGTTGAAGCACTCGGAAGCGAAACAAACGCAGCATCTAAACCCTTACGTTTTGGTGATGTCGCACTACAAGAAGTCATGGATGGAGGTGTTACATGAACGGTACTGACTACGATGTCGTTGTCGTTGGTGGCGGCCCCTCGGGAGCGACCGCAGCGAACGACTTAGCGCTAATTGGTTGGCGAGTGTTATTAATCGAGCGTGCCTTTCGTATAAAACCGTGTGGCGGCGCGGTTCCCCCCTGCCTTCTTGATGAATTTGAAATCCCACAGTCACTAGTCGTCGCCAAAATCAACTCTGCACGGATGATTTCACCGGCCGAACACAAAGTTGACATGCCTATTGGTAATACGTTCGTAGGCATGGTTGATCGCGATAAATTCGACCCCTGGCTCCGCGCGCGTGCCGAGCAAAATGGCGCGACGTTACATATTGGTGTCTACAAAGGCCTGCACTACGACGATCAAGGCGTTATTCACCTCTCCTATGATTCCAAGGAAGGCGACAAAGCCTCTCGCACTGTGACGACCCGCGCAGTGATAGGCGCTGATGGCGCGCGCTCGAAAGTGGGTAAGCACACGATACCTTGCTCGGCCAAACTGAAATGGGTGATGGCATACCACGAGATCGTGAAAGCTCCCCTAGCTGCGTCTCGGGACGATTATGATCCCGACCGCTGTGACGTTTGGTACCAAGGGGACTTGTCACCCGATTTCTACGCATGGGTATTTCCTCATGGAGAGCACGCGAGCATCGGCGTCGGTAGTGAACAAAAATCGTTCTCTGCGCCTCGCTCAGTTGCAAAGCTGCGTGAAAAGACCGGACTCCAGGATTGTCCGACAATTCGCAAAGAAGGCGCGCCTATTCCCATGAAACCCCTTGAACGCTGGGACGATGGCCGAGGTGTATTGTTGGCAGGTGATGCTGCGGGTGTTGTCGCGCCCGCATCGGGGGAAGGTATTTACTACGCAATGCTATGCGGTCGTATTGCCGCAGACACCGTCAGACTCTTTTTGATGACTGGAAATCCCCAAAAATTAAAGCTCGCTCGTAAGTCATTCATGAAACTCCACGGCCGTGTATTTTGGGCGTTGGGGCTGCTCCAATGGTTTTGGTACGGCAGTGATAAGCGCCGTGAGAAATTTGTCAGCATGTGCCGTGACAAAGACGTGCAGGAGCTCACGTGGCAATCCTATACGACTAAAAAACTGGTTAAGCGACGGAAAGTCGCTCATCTGAGAGTAATACTCAAAGACGTGCAGCAGCTCATGGGTCTGGCTGCAAGTTAGTGCCCGTTATCGAACAGCTCATAACATCTGGAGACTTCTTCGACTGGGTGTTGGCCGGTATCGCTTTCGAAGGGGTTCTGCTGACCGGCTGGTTGATGTATGGGGCCAAAAGTAAACAACCCCTCACGCTGCTGCCCAATCTACTCGCGGGGGCTAGTCTCATGCTGGCCATAAAAATGGTAGTCACAGACGCGCCATGGCACTGGTTAGCGGCTGCACTCACAGCCGCATTACTAGCACATATTGTTGATTTAATTAGCCGCTTGAGAGAGCAGCTTTAGAACCGCGTTTACCAGGCCGGAGCAACCGTTACGCGCTCTGGAAGCTCATTGGGTATCGTCGGCAATAGATACAGGCGCGCAAACGTTACGCCGGTCGCCACTGCGAGGCCGCCGCGCTTGAGAAGCCCTAACAGTCCACCTTGGCGGCGTGCAGCGTCCATTTTCTCGCTTAGCTGCAGCATTCGCGCCATGCCCCGGCGGAATCTGGGATCATCAGTATTTAGCGCTAACGGAAATACCTGCAAGCTGATGCGGGTAGTGATATCGAACACTTGGTAATCAAACTCAGTAATGTCCATCCCAAAGGCTTTATAAAGCTCTGGCCGGGTGTGATCGCGGACGAACATAGTCGAATAGACGGCCAACAAGAAGAAGCGGATCCACAGCTTATTGTGTCCGCGAAGCAGGCGGGGGTTGGAGCGCATGATTAATGCGAACGCCTCTCCATGGGAATATTCATCGTTACACCACTCCTCAAACCAGCTGAAGATGGGATGGAACTGGTACTCAGGATTGCGCTGTAGGTGACGGAAAATAGTGATGTACCGCGCGTAGCCTATTTTTTCGGATAAATAGGTCGCGTAGTAGATGAATTTCGGTCGAAAATAATGATATTCCTTTGCGTTTTTCAACACGCTCAGATCAACGGCGACACCAAGCTGCTTAAGTGCTCTATTAATAAACCCTGCATGTCGTGACTCATCTCTTGCCATATAGCGCATCAGGTCTTTGACATCTTTATTTGCAACGTTCTTTTCAATTTCCTGATACAACACACAACCCGAATATTCCGACGTTATTGAACTTACCAATAAGTCCAGAAAGTCGGCTTTAAGCGCCGGACGATCATCAAGCGACTCGGGGTCAAACGTAAACGCTTGCTTAAAGTGAGCGCGGTTCGTGTCAGCTTCAAAGGCCGCCATCATCTCATCCCACTCTGCGCGAACACTCGACACGTCTATTTTTTCTAGAGCCTTGTAGTCCGTTTTATAAAACCGTGGCGCTAGGAGGTGGTTGTCCAGCGCTTGTTGTGTGGATTCGTTTAAATCAATAGCCATTGCTGTAGTCATGAGCTCCCCCGAACAGACAGTTGTTACACAATATCTATAGTGTGCTCCAAACAATAGACTGTCAAATTTTATTTACATTACAACTGTAAAGGCATATGGTGAGGTATGCGTCGTTGCAAATGGGCCAAGCGAGCCTTCGAACAAATAGCGGCAAAACAGCCCATCCCATAGATTTACCGGAGCAAACCATGACAAACGACAAGAACGCTCCTAATGATGGCCTTTCCACTGAGCCGCAAACTGATCGAATGTTCCAATTGGCTTATGTCAGCACCCAAACTCGACCATTAAACGCGAGAGAGCTGCTAGGTCTCCTAGAGGAAGCTCGCGTGGCAAACAATGAGCGAGGGCTCACTGGCATACTCTTACACAAAGAGCGCTCGTTCTTTCAAGTGCTAGAAGGCCCTGAAGATGAGGTAAAGCGGGTTTTTAACTCCATTGCCAAAGACAAGCGCCATGATCAAATTGAAGTTCTGGTTCAATCTGAGTTGTCTGAGCGAGAGTACCCAGATTGGCGGATGGGTTTTGTCGATCTCGATGGCATAGATCCCCGGTTACTCGAGGGATACACAGATTTTATGGCGCATACTGAAGAACCACGGGAGTTTCTCGCGCAACTTAGCAAGGGCGCGCGGCTCGCGCTAATGTTCCGAAAGCTCGCTTAACTCTGCGCTGCGGACTTGCGTCTTTTTTTTGGGCGCCAAACAGCCAGTGCAACATTCGCAATAGCAACCGCACCTAAGACCCAAATGGAGCCCACTTCGGCACTGAGATTGAGCGCAAGGCTCTCTACTCCGGTCGGATCAGACAGTAACGCTCGCGCACTAATAGCTTCGCGCTCAAGCGGACCCTGAACGCCAAGTAGCGTGCCCTCGAACATCAATATGCCGGTAGCCAATTTTGCCCACACCCACCCTGCCCCATGATAGGCGGGTACAGCAGCCATGGACAGCAGTCCTGCGACGATTGTGAGACCCAAGGAAGGCAGTAACACGGCTTGCGCAAGCGTATCCATAATATTGCGCACTGCAACATAGCCCGCGAGATCTAACCGAGGACTGGGTAAGTTTGCATGTAAAACAAGTAGTGCCAACATGGCACCCAGCAAACCAATGCCGCCTAGGGTGTGCAAAAATTTTAGCAGCTTACGCATGGCCGTCGCTCCGAGATTCGCTCTTTCGGTCGTTATACGTGATCTCGACGTAAGAAGATGACTCACTTGGTGAGCTTATCAAACCTATTTCAGCATCGACTCCGCTCTCGACTTTAATCGATCATGCCGATCTAAGTCTGCAAGCGCGGACAGCCTATCTTGCGGTATTCCAAGTGCTCTCTCTCGCACAGACGCCGCCACTGGTACTTCGGGATTGCCCTTACCTGGGGTGGCCGCCTCTTGGGGTGGTTTGAACTGCCACAAGACAAAGACTAGCGCACCGTAAACAATGAGAATTTTAGCCACAAGTGCATATATTAATGTGTCAGGATGCTGCCCCGTCAAATAAGCACTGACATCGCCATACAAAAGAGATGTAACCAAGGCAAATAATAAAACCGCCACGATCTTGAAGAGTTTGACCTTGTATTTCCCGAAAAAAACAGCAGCGAGGAATATTTAACAATTCGAAATAGCGATACGCTCAAATACCAATTAGGACCGTGCCATAACTTTGTGCTTTGCCGTAACATAAAGGATACGTTAGCTCAGGT
>ERZ807291.1598-NODE-1598-length-36269-cov-29.803584_pt1 | contig 36269 bp, 50 predicted proteins | sample MGYA00521257_ERZ807291 | MGnify/ENA primary metagenome ERZ807291 (study PRJEB31413, sample SAMN03169783) | marine metagenome | biome: Marine; feature: Water; material: Subsurface seawater | place: North Sea | collected 2011-04-28 | depth 1 m m ...
ACTTCGGACAACAGGGTTACGTTCCGTCTGAAAGTGGATATCTTGCACTAGCTACCCAAAACCTACCAGACACACACCCACTCTACACAGGTACAGTGGCACAGTATCGCGCTGGTGCAACTATCCAATCTATTGCTCTTACTGGGAATAGTGGTGGCAATACAAATTACACGTTTAGATCACAGATACCAGCATCAGCAGTAGCAACTCACAGCTTCACCAAAGTACGTGTGAAGATGGAAGCATCTACGGCGGGTGACATTGATATTGATGCAATCTACATCGACGCTAAAGCAACGAGTGGCAATGCTTGGGATTACCAAGGAACTCAAGTTGCACTTACGTTGAACGGTGATGCAGCCTTTAACATCCCCACTGGTGGCTCTGTATGGAGTGACTGGGTTGAGTTGTCTGATAACGGCGCTAATGGGTTTGTTGTCGGCTTTGACATTGGAGCAAGCAACGGTGACCTAAGATACACACCAAGTGGAAGTGGTTACTCGTGGCACATCAAAGCCTCGACAGATGCTGCATCAGTAACAGCCCCGGCTGGTTTATCAACAACAGCTAGTTACTGCGCCTTAGTGACGGCAATAGAGGTGCAGTAACAATGATTGCTGAATCTCTTGCAGCGTTCGCTCTAGTCAAAGGTGCAGTCGATGCTGTTAAGTCAGCGGTTGATACTGCTCAAGACGTACAGGGTATTAGCTCTGGTCTTGATGCGCTGTTCCATCACCGTGATGCGGCTGCGAGAGAACTTAAGAAGAAACAGAAGACAACCAAACCTAAATCAAATCTGCACAAGTTCTTTAGTAAGAAGACGGGCGAAGACGAGGAAGATGAACTAAGCGTCGGTGCCGTTGCTGCTATGGTCTTAGAGCAGAAGAAAATTGACAGGGACATTCTTAACCTTGGGATTAGGATCAATAATCGCTTTGGCGAAGGTACGTGGGATGAAATTCTAGCGACCCGTGAGACACTCTTAGAAGAGCGTAAGGCAACACGCAGGAAAGCTAAAGAAGCTGCCGCTGCACAAGCGCTAGAAGATGAAGCGTTTTACAATAAAATTATTAGATGCATCGTTGAGGGTTCTAAGCTGATAGGCGTTCTGGCGGCAGCAACTATTGCTGGAGCTATTGTATGGGCCAACCGGGCTGGGGCTATTTCATGGAACTAGGAACTAGAGAACTTGTCCAGTTTGTAAGCCTTATTGCGACTTTGGCCGGGGCGTTTGCAGTGGTGAAATCACAGCTTAGTAGGGTCATTGAAGATTTAAAACATATCCAAAAAGAAATGGAAATTGTTAATACTAGATTGGATAAGCAAGAAAGCGGGTCAGCAGTGTTTCGCCATCAAGTAGGAGTGCTTGGCGGCATTTTGTCACCGTCTAATTTAGATAAACAATCGCGAGAAATAACAGAAGTTAAAGGCGAGCTACAAACAATACATAAGCAATTAGCTTATTTATCAGATAGCTCTGAACGAATGTACAAGATGCACAATGGTGTGCATCCTAAATAGGAGAAAGTTAATGCCAAAAGTTGGTAACAAAAGTTACGGTTATGGCCCAAAAGGAAAAGCGGCAGCAGCTAAAGCTAGTAAAAAATCAGGCAAGGCTATGAAAATGACTAAAAAGAAATGATCATCTCAGTCGATAGATTTACGTCAGACAACGAAAGCACTTTGTCGATCATAAATATCGATGAGGTGTTTGAATGCTTTGGTTTAGAAGATGAGTATCGTGAAATTAAAATTCCTGGCGAAACGCGCATCCCAAGCGGCGAGTATAAGGTCACGTTACGAAACGAAGGTGGCATGACAAAACGCTACGCTAAAAAGTACCCAGATATGCACAAGGGTATGCTTTGGCTTCAAAATGTACCTAATTTTACTTGGGTTTACATCCACGTTGGTAACATGGACGACCACACAGAAGGATGCATTTTGACTGGTGGTGGCTGTGACTCACGGCAGGGCGCAATGAAAACAACCTCATCATCACAGGCTTACAAAGCGCTGTACTCGAAAGTTGTTGATGCAGCAGAGGCGGGCAATCTGACTTGTGTCGTAAAAGGAGACTAACATGATTGGGTTAATCACAGCGGCACTGCCAGTTTTAGGCAAGCTTCTTGATGATGTTATTGAAACTGATGCCGAGAAAGCGTCAGCCAAAGCAAAGCTAATGAAGCTGGTGCAGGACGGCGATCTTAAAGAAATGGAAACGCGCCTGTCCGCAATTTTGGCAGAGGCCAATAGCAAAGACCCGTGGACCTCACGCGCTCGACCTTCGTTCATGTACGTGATTTATATTCTAATACTATCATCAATACCAATGGGCATATTGTTCGCCGTCTATCCAGAAGCAGCGGGTAAAGTAACTGTAGGCTTTCAAGGATGGCTAGGCGCTATTCCTGACAGCCTATACACGCTATTTGGGGCAGGTTACTTAGGATATTCCGGTGCAAGAACCGTGGATAAGCTAAACAAAAAAGACTAATTTTGTTTAAATTGCTTCATTATTTTTTATCGCACTACTTCCATGTTTTTATTGGTCATATAGGATGGATAATGTATATTCATGTTTCATGATGAATCCTTTGACCCGTTCTCGGTGGCTGCCGAGGCGGGTCTAATCTTTTCAAGCGTTGGCGACAGGAAGCTGCTGCAAGAAATGTTCGAGGTCGCCGCGTAAGATGATCGTCCTGCGACCAAATTTACGGGCTTTCAAATTACCCTTGCGAATTTCTTGAAATATCGATGTGCGATTGAGGCCAGTGGCTTCGCATACGCCCGCGATTGAAAAAGAGAGGTTGGCTTGAGTAGCAGTAGGACATTCCATCTTGGTTGCTCCTGTGTGCGGTTGAGTTTGTGTGGATCAACCTAGGAGCACATCAGGTGCATGTCGTTACCCTAGTCAGGTTTTGTCTGTCCAATTTTGTGTAAATCTGTGGCGATTAATTCTTTTCGGCATGGCTTACAAAGCATAATTCCGTCATAAGGCGGTTCGTAAAGTTCAAACTTATCGTTACAGTTTGTACATTCTTCCGTGACAACGGTGTTGTCATAGTGGTTGGTATGCATGGTGATGTTCTCCTTTAATTCTGGCAGTTATGCTGACTTATTGGTAAGGATTCCTGCCATTTACAGCGCTAACCACTGTTCTGGGGGCGCAGAGGTCGCAGGTTCGAATCCTGTCTTCCCGACCATAATATCAATGGGTTAGCGATTGAGGTAAATTTGACCGTGACAACACCGTTGTCATTGTTGCGGTGCGGCATAACTAAGACCGCTGATAAAATGATGATTTAAAGTGGGTTTTGTAGATATCTAATGGAATTGCGATGCACTTGAAATTTACTGTTGCAAACAGATCAGTGCATTTATAACCAACGCCGATAAGTTTCCCTTCTTTTTTTAAATTTATAGGATTAAATTCTGTTCGGAACATAACCGCCATTGAACCGAATTTGCTGTCTATCCACTCTTCGATTTCTTGGATTGTGCCTTCTTTATGTTTAATCGGGCCTCTTTGTGGGACGAAAACTGCTTTGTACTGGTTTAATGCCATCGAATAATTCTCCATCCATGTGATCTGCGAGTCCTCGCAGGTAGTCGGGGTTAAACTTTCTATATATGCGTTTGACCGTATCGGCGTCGGTGCCTGTCAGGTCGGATATCTGGTCTACTGTGTAGCCTCCTTCTGCCATCCATGAGATTGCAGTGTGTTTTAAGGTGTGTGGCGTACACCAAGGGAACCCGGCTCTCTCCATAGCTCTATCGAAACCCTTTCGTATGTTCTTTATGGGCTTTCCGTTGTATTCAATAACGAAGTCTGTTTCTGCGGTTTGCTTGGCGTCCCTGAGAACGGAAGCGAGTTGCTTTCCAATAGGTACTGATGCTGTTCGCTTCTTGGTCCTTCGCCTTCCGGGTCTTTCAAAGTCTAAAACCATTCTGTCCAAGTCGGCCCGGTCCCAAGTCAGTTGAAGAATACTTGTTTTCCTTTGCCCTGTAGCAAGGGCGATCTGGGTAAAGAGCCGAATGTGCCATGACATATGCGTACAGGCTTCAAAGGCTTCCTCACGCGATAGGTATTTTGTTTTGGGTAAAACCCTGTCCGGTAGCCAGAGCTTTTGAACATATCCAGCGAGAGAGAGGGCAGACCGGAGGACGGCAAGCTCTCTTCGCATAGTGCCAGGAGCTTTGCCTCGCCAATTTGCGTAATCACGGCACGTCTCAGGGCCGATATTTTCCGCTCTAATCTCAGCAAAAAATACTTTGAGAGGTTTTGCAGCGTTGATAAGCCTCTCGTAGTCCATAACGTCTTTCCGGGCATCGAGGTATCTATCAATGAGCGCAGAGCATCCGACACGATCTGATCTTTTATGCTCTCCCTTCCTGTAGGCATCTAAGACTGCCCTTGCATCTGATTTATCCGTGCAACCTGTAGATTTAAGTTTTGTCCTGCGGTTTTCTGTCCACGCGATATACCAGTTTCTTCTGTTTGGTTGTCTGACGAGGCGCATCTGTTTATCCAATCCTCAATATGGGGTCTGAGAATACGAATAGAATCAGTTGGGCGTCTTAGGCAAGCAATCTCGCCATCGACAATCATTCTTCGAACTGTTTTATGGTCAAAGTCGAAGGTGCTTGCGAAGGTGTTAATGGTCATTGACGGGGGTAGCTCTGCGACAAATTCCTTTATGTTCATTATGAGGTCTCTCTGAATTTGGGGTTTAGTGCCTCAACGCATTGAGACGCTAGAGTGTGAATCATGTTTTGATTAAGGGGGATTATTACAGGGGCTTTCGCTCCTTGTTGCATGATAAAGAGCTCAAAGCCGTCCGGCTGAAATGTTGGTCGAACGAAAACGAGGTCTGTCATCTAGCCCCCACGTACTGATCGTTAACATGGTATATTTCATGTTTAGCGCATGATCCGCATATTCTGTTCTGAGGGCCATTTGATAAGAACTGCCCTTGGCACTTTAGGCACTTTCTTTTGGCTTCCCGTTCACTCTTCGGCTTCGATCTTGGGGATTCCATAGATTTAAACTGAACGGAGACTTCAACAGGTCGTCGTGAAGGTATGGGAAATCGCTCTTCAAGCTCTAAGAATGTCCGTACCTCCCGCACCCATATAAGGTCACGATCATCAAGCCTGTCTGCAATTTCTTGGTCTGTAAAACAGCTTGCGTGTAGATCGACCAATTTTCTCATGTCTTGCATCTTTGTCATTTATTCTGCTCCGAAGGGGCAGCGGGGTTTCCCCCGCCACCTGTTATCACCAAGGAATATCGTCGCCTTCCAAAGGGTTTTCGTCTGTGCCGCTTGCGTCTGCTGGACCGTCGTTAAAGTTAGACGGGGCGTTGTTGCCGCCCTTTTCTCCAAGCATAACCAGCTTGCTTGAGAACCGTTGCAGCACAACTTCTGTTGTGTACTTGGTTTCTCCGTCTTTTTCCCAAGACCGTGTTTGAAGCGATCCTTCGATGTAGATTTTAGACCCCTTTTTCAAATACCGTTCGCAGATATCGGCAAGCTGTGTGTCGAAGATCACGACACGGTGCCATTCGGTCTTTTCCTTCTTTTCGCCAGTTCCCTTGTCTTTCCAAGTTTCAGACGTTGCGAGGGATATATTGCCAATTTTGGCGCCGCTTTGTGTCGTGCGCATTTCGGGGTCTTTGCCGAGATTGCCGACGAGGATTACGCGATTAACTGTAGACATATGGGGTTACTCCGCTGCTTGTGTGAATGATTGCGCTTGTGTGGCAAACGCTGCTTTGACCTTGGCTGAAACGCTGGCTGGCATTTGCTCAACCTCCGCTTTAATCGAGGTTTTTATCTCATGTAATTCTTCAAGAGATTTGGTTGACTCAACGTTTTTTATGAGAGCATTGGTTTTGGCTTCATACTCGCTGTTCGCTGCGTTAGCGATTTGGCTTTTAACGCCTTGGATATACTTATTATCGTCGTACAATCCCAAGAACACGTCAGCTGAGAAGCCAAGATGGGACAGGCCTTTCGTAAGCGCGTCTGTCATGGCCTTCTTCGGCGCGTCATCATCGACACGCCCTTTAGACAAGAGAGGATTGCAGCCGGACACGGGGCCAAACTTGTTCTCTCGTTTGCCGTGCCAGATTGTGACATTGGCAAAGATCAAAGCGGTCTGGTCGTTGAGGGCTTTGTAGTCGTACTCAACGTCATAGCCCCATCCAATCCCAACAGGCCCGAAAGTTTCGGTGGCGCGTTGGACTTGGTATTGGGCGCTGATTGAAGTGAAGCCGCCGCGTTGATTAACGACTTTTGTGTGTGCGGGATCAGTTGTTTTAACTGCATCCCAGATAATCATATTTTTGTCGCTCATGTGAGGTTCCTTATTTCAATTTATAGACACGAATTGTGCGGGCGTGTGCGTTTGGATGCTCTGCTTGGGTGTAGCCGACGGCTTCCCACATCTTTTCCTTGAACACGGCCCCGAGTACGTTTGGATTTACATTGTGGGGAACACCTTCAATGCGTTTTCGAACATCGTTAATGCTGGTTTCGCCGTGATAGATAGCGTGCTCGTGAGCAATGCGACGACAAAGAGAAAGAAAATCAGAACTAGCCTGTGCTGCACGGTCTATTCCTTCGTCTCTGCGGCGTTTTCCTTCTAAGAGATCAAGCTGCATTTTCTAGCTCCTTAAACCGGATAACGTCATTGGCGTTGAGTAAACCCAAGGCTGCGTCCCTATGTCCGATAATGATATCGAGGGCGGCATCGAGGGCGGCTTGGTATTTTTCATCTGCGTGAACGCGGATTACAGATAAAGGGAGGCGGGGACAGTAGAATACGAGGTCACACCACTTTCGTTGTGCAATCAGCATTTGGCCTTGGATTTGAGGCATATATTTACTGTCGAATATGCCTTTTGTTGAGATTTCGTAGAGGGTAAGAACGTGGTTCTCTTCCTTGAGGCACTTAATCTCTCCCATGCCATCGTCGTTAATTAGAAAGTCAGGTGAACAACCTCGGCCTTTGTCGTCGAGGATGAATCCGACCTTCGATGTGTTTATATCGTGGTAGAATGTGTACTCGTTGAGAGCCGCTTCTTCGAGCTCCCGGCCTCTCTCCATCCACTCATTGTCAAAGAAGTCTTCGCAAGGTTCGTTTCGATGAAGTTCTAAGGCCAATTTACAGGCGTATGCGGGGGCCTGAGTCGATAGTTCGCCTTTCTTCGGTGTGAGTGCCTTGGAGAACTCAGAGGCCGTAGGAACGCCCATACGCAGCTCATGCCATGCGTCTGATCTTTGCTGGACATTGTGTATCATCATGCCACTTGCTCCAACTCTTTTGCATAGACTGGCCCAGTGTTGTCCCGCTTGGGATTTTTGCGCGCCCACTCGATAAGAGCTTTCAATTCTGTCGCGAGCTTCTCGGCTTCTTCGGGGTTCACAACGATTGCTGTGCTGCCGCCAAAGCGCATCCAAATGTCGTGATCGTCTGGGTTAATGTGCGTGACGACTGAGCCATCGAAATGACCTGTGATTGTCTGGTACATATTGAAGTCCTTAAAAGTCTGGGGTTTGTTTAGGCTGTAGCGTGTCTTCGCAAATGTCTTCGATGTGCGAGAGGGTGCAGACAGCGATGTCTACGCTGGCTGTTTGATTATGCTTGGCGATGCTCTGAATTTTCTTGAGTGCCGCTAGTGCATTTATGTATTGGGTATTGATTGTTTCTTGTTCCTGCATTTCTACCTCCATAGTTATGCGATGTGTAATATTGGCTGCATTTGTGCAGTTAGTCAATCACAGAAAATGCAAAAAAGCATCATTCGTGGCCCAGATAATCTATTCTTGTCTGGCGCAAGTCTTTCATGTTTCGCTGCCTCGCCCAGAGCAATTCTTTAACAGGCTCTACGAAGTCGGCAACGCGGGGGAATGTATTGTAACGATGAGTATCGATAACGTGTTTCCCCATAATATCGATCAGGTCTTGAGGGTACTCGGACAAGAACTGGATATAGTTCGAGAGAACATTTGGGGAAGGTATTGGCGCACCAATCATGGTGGCGACAACCGCAAGCATTTTTCCGATGCGATCTTTGTCTGCTGGTTTCATTCTTTCAGTTGAAGTTACAAGCATTTGATCTAAGCGTTCCCGGCGCTCGTCAAGAGGCACCAACGCCAACGGCTTTAGAGAGGCGAATTGCTTCGTCGAAGGCGTTAAAGATTTCGTCATGGGTTGGATTTTTTGGTTTGAAGAATTTGACATTGTTGGGGCCTTTTTCTTTCAGAACCCATGTGCGGAAGGCACGTTGCCATTGGATGTATTCGTACCCTTTGGCATGGCAGGATTCTATGAATTGGAGTTGGAAGGTTTCGAGGTTAACGTCGGGTCTGTTTTTGGTGCAGAAGGCGATTGTTTCCGGGGTCAAAACAAAATCACTCGGAATTGTCGTGGCCTTCTTTCTATTAACTTCTATTGAGGGTTCAAGGGGTGACATGGGTGACACCCCCCCGGTGACAATTTGACACCCCCCCATAAGGAGGAAATAGAGGTTTGATTGTTGTGAGTTGTTTTCGCGTCTTCGCTCTTCAACTCGCAGGATTCCGTCGTTTTCTAGCTCATTCATCACGCGTTGAAGCGTTCTTTTGGTCACATTCGCTTTCTTCGCAACCAATTTCAGACCGGGCCAGCATTTACCGTCGTCGTCGCAGTGATCGGCTAGGGCAATCAGGACCATTTTCTTCGTTGGTGCGAGGTCTTGTTTAAAAGCCCATGTTATCGCGGCAAGGCTCATGTCGGGGTTCCTCCATTTAATTCTATCCATGTTGTGAGAGGGATAATGGCAAGCGGTTGTTCGCCGTTTACTTTGTAAACAAGAAGGTCTTCTTCCCCGAGCCATTCATGGAATTGTTTTCCCTTGGCACGGGCTTTTACTTCAACAGTTTTGTATCCTGTATTTGTTTCAACGAGTATGTCTGGCATATCGTTATCTTTGAAGGTTTGCATGGGCGCGGTGCGTTTAGCGGGGAGCCCTGATTCTCTGAAACTTGTAACGATCTCGCGTTCTACTCTGGCGCCCTTGTCCCTGCTGAATTTTCCCATTTTCTGTAATATCCAATTTCATGTTGAGGGCGGTTATCCAGCAAAACAAAAGATGCCTTGATGGAAAACGTGCACCGGATTCCCATTTTCCAACGAGCCCGTGTGCGATGCCGATTTGATCTGATAGTTCAATTTGGCTGATCCCCATTTCCATGCGTCTTTGAGCAAGTTGGGCGACCATGAGCGAAAATTTTTGTTCTACGCTCAGATCATCGTCTGAACTGGAGCATGTGGGATGATACTTTTTTGGCCTCCTGCTCACGGGGAGTTGTCGTTCCTTTGTTCCAACGGTAGTAAGTCGTGTCGCTGAGACCTGCATCAATGCATGCATCCCGTAAATCCCATCCAGTTTCATTGGCGGTGTTTTTTAGCTGTGACAAATAGGTTAGAATCATTTTTGGACTCCAAAACGGTAATAATAGGAGATGCATTTATGCAGTCAATTGAATTTATTTGTTGACTTGCTTAGTCGATATGTTGCATTTGTGCAGTTATGGCAGACCATATGGAAAAATTGGCTGCTTGGATGAAAAACGTGATGGCTGTAAATGAGTGGAGCGCCAAGGATTGGGCGCTGAAAGCAGATACCTCGCCCACGACAATCACTAGGTTCTTGGGCCAAAAAAAACACGTACCAAGCGGCAAAACGTTAAACAAGCTGGCGATTGCGGCTCGTTCAACGCCTCCTATCGGGGTTGACCCCCAAACATACGCAACTATACCTCTTTTTAAAGTAGGGATGGATGATATGAAAAATTTAGCAATGGATAGAATAGATGAGGTTGTTGTTGATCTTGATGTTAGTGTTGCGGCGATTGCCGTTAGGCTGGACACGGACAGCATGACGCTTGGCGGCTTATTGCCAAGCGACACGCTTGTCTGTGAGCCAATAGGGAAGTTGAAGCCTAAAGCGGGCTCGGTTATAGCGTTTTATGATGGAGGTGTGAGTGCTGGCAGGTTCTTCCCGCCCTTTATCATCCCTGCGTCGTCAAACGCCGGACACAAGCCTGTAAACTTTGACACTGTTGAGGTGATTGGCAAGGTTGTGCAACAAATTCGCAGACTTTAGCGCCCCTTGAGCCAAGAGTGACGGTACGATACCCGGAAGTATCACCGTCACTCTTGGACTCTCGAAGCTCTGCAATTATTTTACTCTGCTGCGTTTTGAACATAACGCATATCATATTCTTTTTGTGCTGCTTTTGCGGCGTTGTAATCTACGTAAGTAATTTCTCCTTTTTTCACTCTGTAATTTCGATGTGAATTTATTATTATTTCTGGGCAGTCAAATTCATAATAGTAAAACCTTTTCATGTCTTTTTCGTCTGTTGAATAAATAAAATCTAGCGTTTCATAATTGTGCATAGCTGATTCTATTGTATCTAATGCATCCATAACTTCTTTTGTCATAGGAACATTTCCTTTTAATTTTAATTTCATGTAATAGTTCAACATGTTTATTCTCCAATAAGATTAAGTTAAGCGGCAAAACGCTCAAGACGGTTCCAATCAGGTGAATTAAGCATTGAAGCAACTTTTGACTCTCTCGTGCGTTCAATGTTGTGTATTTGGCCGCGTTTTGTTTGGACGTGCGTGGCCCATTCGGTTGCTGCGTTGTAAACGCCGTATAGATTGCGCCCGACTTGGCTGAAATTGCTGTCAATGTTGGCGCGGAGGTCGTCCATGACGTTTGGAGAGTGGTGTTTCCATTTGCCGTCTTCTTCGACGGCTTTTGGTGCAAATGCCAAAGTCTTAGAAAACAATTCCTGGGCTTCTTCTTGGGTAACATTTGTTGAAATCCAACGTTTGAACTTGGCTTCGTCTTCATAGAAGTTCGATACCATGCTCTTCATCGACGTAAGCATACGATTGATGGACTCGTCGCCAGAAATCGACTTTGTGTGCTTGGCGTAGAAGCCCAATTTAAAGGCCGGAGAGGTGCATCCATTGAGACACCACAAGCGCATACCATCGATCCACAACCTGCGGCCCCACGAGCCGTCATAGCTGTCCCAGTCGCGTAACCGGAGCTTGGTAATGTCGCCAATTTGCGGTTCGATGATGTTATTGGGGAAAAGAAGCTCTAATTTAAGCTTTCGCCCGTCTTCATAAACTGAAAACTTGGTTTCAGCGTTGCTGGTATCAAGCTGGTCGAGTGTCCCCATCTCTTTAACGGCTTCGATAACATGAGAAACGTGCTTTTTGTATCCGTCGTGATTGTAGCTTGCCGTGTGAACGCCAAGTGTCGCGCCTGTATCTTTGCGGAAGTATTCGTATTTGCCATCAATTTTAGAGAAATGAGAGAAAGAACGTCCTTCGCTATTTTCGTGTGTGCGCTCGCCATAAATAGGCTGGCGTTCGACTTCGAAATCGATTGCGGAGAGGTCCAAATTGTCAATCGATGTGATAGGCTTCGTGAACGGGTTAATCATATTCATTTTATTGTCTTTCTGTTGGGGTTTAAGTGTTGGTATTCGGAGATATTATTGGTATTACTCGTTTAGTTTGGCGTCTTTACGTTTTCTACCTCGGGGATCGGCGGGACTTTCGTTGGGGTTTGTCCCGCCCATTTCCTTCGTCGCCTTCAAGTTCCATAATGAAAAAAGCGTCTTGAATGGCGGCTTTGTCCCTTCGCTGTTGCCTTTTTTGGCGATTAGAAGGGCGTATTCTCTGTCTGTACTTTCTGTCAGCCAGTGATTTTGCGTATGGATCGTCTTTCATTGTCACCCGTCTCCGCTTAAGAGGGCGCACTCGATCTCGTCCTCGTCGTCTTCGGTGACTTTCTCGTACATCGCGTTTGGAAGTTCTCTGCCGGGTTTCCCGGTGTTGAAATAGAGCTTATAATCGTCGAGGTAATAGTTATAGATGCCAATGTCGGGCTCTGGCGGGCATAAATTCCCTTCGACGTACACACTTAGACCCCCAAGTATGCAGCAGGTTCCTTCGCTTTTCATAACTCCTCCTTAAATGCAGGTTTTTGAGGGATTTATTGTTTCAGAATGCATAAATGCAGTCAACGAGTCAAAAAAAAGCCTATTCTTCGGGCCTTTTATTGTGTGTCAACGCGCCAGATATGCGGATTGCGATAAAAATGGCGAATGGGAGAAGGGCAAAGATTGCGCCGAACGTTAACATCACGCCAGACAGGGCAAATATGACAACGACAAGGCCAATGGTGCCAAGATAGGTCATAATAAAGGTGCCAAGACGCAGTGCAGCGTATCGCATCCATGCCGGGGTTGGGACTACTCGTTCGATGAAGTCGATAAACGAGAAGAAGCGTTTTGCCGCTTTTTGTAAAGCCGCCATATCAGGTATTCCTTGTAAATGGGGTGACAAATATACACTCGGACGAGCCCAAATGCGGTGTAAGCCAATAGCGGGACAATAATTAAGAGAAGGATTTCCATGATTGTCTCCAAGCTACATAATCCTTGATTGGATTACGTGATTTTGTTCTTTTCGGCTGCTGCTGCTGTTTCCAGCCTCGCAGCGTGAGCTTTTCAGCGCCAAAGATTATTTTCGCGAAGTAAAGGAAGGCTGAAACGATGCAGCCAGCCGTTACAGCGACCATCATACCAGAGAATGTTCCAAAAAACATAATGCCAATGATAATGGTGGTGCCTACGTCGATCCATTTATCGAACGCGAGTATTCGGGTGATGCGCCCGAACTTTAGAATGAGAAAAATGATTGCAGCGGCGGCTATTGCGCCAGCTATGAGTACGGCCATTACTTTTTCCTATTTATCTCGAGGTAAATTGTGAGGGCTATAACAGGCCCGACGAGGAGCAATGCGATTGTTTCAACCACGGCGAATTTTCTCCCGTATTGTTTCCATCTGAGCATCATAGAAACGCAGGTCAACGAGTTCGTGACCTTCGCAGTCTTGAGTTTCAATGAGAACGTCGAGTCTTTCGCGTTCGAGACGGTCCAGGAGGACAGTGCATTCTAAGATAGACATTAGAAGCGTCTCCCTTCGAGAGCCCAACGAACGAGCAGGGCTGTTGGGACTGCGATAAGCAGAATATTGCTGACGAGAGGTGCAATGACAGCGGCAGCGCCGACTTCGGCGGTAATCATGCCGATAAGAAACATCCATCCGATGCAGACGATGCCCCATGTTGTGATTTCGGGCATTGAGAACGATGGTGTGTTCAAAGAGTTGAATGATTTAAATATGCTTTCCATTGTGTAGCTCCTAAAAAAGTGCACCCCGAGGACAATCCCCGAGGTGCTAGTTGGTGGGAGGAATTAAACGCGATTTGTTTCGCGGGCGTATTCAGCGCAGCGCTTGATAGCGGCGGCGGCTTCAACGGTGTGTGTAACGATCCGCTTGTAAGCGATCTTAGCGAGGTCGTCGCGAACTTGCGCGTCGGCATCAACGGCTTCAACGAGCAGAGCCTCGTATGTCTCAACGTCCATGTCGCCGGGGTTCAGCCAATGCTGGTAAGAGATGTACTCGAAGTTCTGGCGGCGTTTCATAAACATATTCATGCCGTCGGTTGTCTCTTTGTAGCTTGCCCAATCGAACGCGAAGGGCAGAAGCACTTTGTCTGACTTTTTTGTAACGGGTGCTGCTGCTTTGCGAGCAGCTTTTTGTGCAGCGATGATGCTTGTTTGAGTAGTCATTGTGTTTCTCCTTACGAGAGTTGGTGTTTGCTGCGGGATGCAGCGATAAACGCTTCAACATCGGTTGTTACGATGCGTTTAACGAAGCGTTTTGGTTTGGATGGGTTTTTGCCGAGCCACTTACGGTGTGCTTGGCGGTCTTTGCGAGCTTCTTCGCTCTTATAATCTTCGGTGTTAGCAAACATGAAGACTGTGTTGAAATTAACGTGGGTCATGTGACGATCTTTCGGTTTGTTACTACGGATTCAGCGACAAGTTTGCTGCGAAGCTCGATATGATGCGTAACGACGATGTGCTCTAATCGTTTAGCTGAAATTTGAGATGGGTCTTCGAGGTGAATGAGGACTGCATCTTTGATAATGTCGAGTAGAACGAGCTTGGTTCTTAATTCCATGGGGTATCTCCTTCGTTGGTGAAAAGCTGTGAAAACACACACTCGGTATGTGCTTTCAAAGCTCGGAAGAAGCGCGAACGCCACTCCTTCCAAACTCCAACAGGGTTCTTGGAACACCGCCCTGTTGGGGCGGTTGCAGTGCTATCTCGGCAAGTCTTAGCGGCGTTGCGGGCTCCGTGGTATTGCCTGCCCTCGATGACACATCGTAAGGGTGGCCGCCCTGCGCGGTAAGTGCTTCATTGATAGCCCCTCTAGCATATGGCGCTAGAAGTGTTCCCGAAGAACAATGACCCGACGGCGCCTAAACTGCAGAAACGACAAGTGGATAAATTGGGGGGACCGTTCATACCTGCTTTGCGTAGCAAAATAGCAGGGATAGAATGGGGGAACCTATTTTCTGCTTGCGTTCCCGAAGGGAGGCCGAAGGCCGTCTGCTGTTTGGGTGACTAGGAATAGGCATTGTGATCGGAAACACTTTGCCAGATGCTTCTGTGAGGGGATCGATGTTAGTACGCCCCGTGTAGTGCGGCCACCCGGTGTCCTGAGAGGGGAGGCAATATCATGGTGATCGCTGTACAAAGCTATTGCCGAGATAGTGCTGTAACCGTTCCGACAGGGCGCTCCACACTCCACTCTCTCCTACTTATACTCCAATCCCTGATGCACACTCTGCTGGTTAAGGGCAGGGATAGTTACCCGTATGGGACAAGACCCGAAGGGGCTTGGTGGAGGTTGGTGAGGAACGAACCTACCGTAATATAGCCTGTTATGCCCCCGAATAAGCAAAGAATGAGAGAAGTGGTAATGAACTACACATAAACGAGGTATAACCCCATCTATGCAAACGCCCCTATGATATCAGTGACTTATAAATGTGCATTGAGCCTATATGGGGATATGGCCAATGAAGGGGGGTCAGGGGGGATGTACCTGTAACAGAGCGAAGGATAAAGAGATGGGTAAGATAATAACACCATTTGATAAAGCGGCGATAGAAGAAGCAGGACAGGCTCTAAATGATAAGCAGAGAACGTTTGTTCATAACCTGTTTGTACCCGGCACAACCAACCAAGAAGCAGCCGTACTTGCAGGGTATGCAGAAGCGTCTGCACATGTCACAGCCAGCAGATTGCTTAGGTTTCCGAACATTATGGAATACATAGATGCATGCGTGAAACATGGTAGTAAGCTACAGGCGATAAAGGCCCAGATTGTGGTGGGTGATCTACTTGACTCTACTAAGAGCGACTACGTAAAGCTCCAAGCAGCGCAAGATATATTGGATAGGGCAGGGCATAAGCCAGTGGAGAAGAAGGCACATGCAGTGGTAGGGCAACTGAACGTGAGTATTGATCTCGGTGACTGATGCAGTATCGCAAGCCCCCCTACCGGGGGTCATGGATATGAGAGTGATGGCAAGGGAAGGGGTGGGGTTAAAAACAGCAGGGGATTGAATAGTATAAGGTCCTTTACACACGCGATAGTGTTTTTTAAAGCTATTCACACACAACATATTTGAATCTTTGATTCACGTTATTTTAATGTTGAACCAAATTTTATTTTAAATATATATATAGCCCTGACTGCATTTATTCATCTATTCGTAGACAGGGAGCATTTCAGTGAACTTTCTTATGACATTACCGATACAAGACCTGCACAGGATGCGGCAGGTAGTTAAGACAGTTCACATGAAACATTACCCTGATGAATTTATGACAAACCATGAGGCAGACAAGATCATTGAGGCTTTTGGGCCTGAGACAATGGAGAACCATCTTAGGATTGCCGTTAACAGGGGTATGTTTAAGTGAAGTACATGCGCGACAAGCTGAAGGGCGCTTTAGAAGCGCATGAGGATTTCCATTCTGGTAATGAGTGTAGTGTTTTTGTTTTAAGCTATCGGCCTGACGGTTCTTGGCATTGTACCGATACCGGGCCAGATAGCATGCCAGTCGACAGGCCTCATGTTTCGGGAATACTTGGTGAGGTTATTTCCGAGCTTTCCCAAGCAAAGGTCGTGGAACATTGAAAGACGCAGTGCTAGGCCAGTCGTTTTGTTTTGCAATACCAAATATTGATTGCAGTTCACACGATTTCCATAAGCTGTCTAAAGAAGCTTTCGAAAGAGCGTCTAAGTACCATAGTGTAATTTTTTCTGACCCTGAGTATTCAACGCACGGCACGGATGCGGTAGCCAAGGCCTACGTTGTTGGCACTAATCAAGTCATGGCGGTCCCCGTCGAGGACATGGATGCCTGATTTAGTCTATAAATGTACGGGCTCTGTCGCCAGAATGTTCATGAAGTCAGAAATGTTCGTTCGTGGCCTTCGTGGGCCTGTTGGTTCTGGTAAGTCTGTCGCGTGTTGCATGGAAATGTTTCGCAGAAGCACTCAACAGGAGCCGTCTACAGATGGAATACGATACACAAAGTGGGCGGTTATCCGAAACACCAACCCAGAACTTAGAACCACAACAATTGCAACGTGGTTGCAGTGGTTCCCAGAAAACGAGTGGGGGAATTTCCGATGGTCGCCGCCGTTCACGCACCATATACGGAAAGGTGATGTGGACATGGAGGTATTGTTCCTACCTCTTGACACGCCAGACGATGTAAAAAAATTGCTTTCGCTTGAATTAACCGGGGTGTGGGTTAACGAAGCCAGAGAAGTTCCAAAGCCAATCATTGATGCTGCAACAAGCCGTGTTGGGCGCTACCCGAGCAAGAAGGATGGTGTTGGGCCGACGTGGTTTGGTGTGATTATGGATACAAACGCTCCAGATACGGACCATTGGTGGTCTATTATGTCCGGCTCTGCCCCTGTCCCGGATCATATGAGTGAAGAAGACGCGCTGATGCTTCTAAAGCCCGACAATTGGGATTTCTACGACCAACCCGGCGGGATGAGGGAAATAAGAGGCGATGAGAATGAGCTATTGGGGTATGAAAACAATCCCGAAGCTGAAAATGCCGAAAACCTCCCTAAAAAATACTACGAAAACATGGTCAGAGGTAAATCGCGGTCTTGGATTAGCGTTTACGTTCTAAACCGACTTGGCAGCATCGAGCAGGGGAAGTCAGTCTATGAAGGATTTACCGAAGCAACACACGTTGCCAAAGAATCACTCGATATCGGACCCATGCCTGTTTACTGTGGCTTGGATTTTGGCCTTACACCGGCTGCTGCATTTGCCCAACGACTCCCAAATGGTCGGTGGTTTATCCTTCGAGAGTTGGTTTGTGTCGATATGGGGGCAGTCCGGTTTGCAGAGGTATTACGACGTTTTATTGCCGAAGAGTTTCCCAACAACCAAATCAGCATCTTCGGAGACCCATCTGGAGACTTCCGCGCTCAAACAGACGAAACAACGCCATTTGAAATCCTCAGAGGAGCGGGGTTGGTCGCACGTCCCGCGCCGTCGAACGACCCCGTAAAACGCATAGAGGCTGTAAACGGGCTGTTGTCGCGCATGGTAGATGGCAATAGCGGCTTTCTTATAGACCGTGAGAAGTGCCAAACGCTTACAACTGGATTCTTGGGGGGCTATCACTACCGCCGCATGCAAGTAACAGGCGAGAGATTTGAGGAACGGCCAAACAAAAATAAATTTTCACACGTCCATGATGCGCTTCAATATTTGGTTATTGGGGCCGGAGAGGGCAGGGCGATGTTGCGCGGTCAAAACGCTATGAAGCCGGGGAACGCCAAAGGCAAGTGGTCGCCGTTTGGTAAAAAGAAACGCGCTCCAAGAGCCGCATTTTGACTATATACAAAGATGATCCGGGCCTTTTAAATTGGTATGTTGTGTTCCAGCACAATACGCACATTCCTCATGTAGATAAGGTCTTCAAGAAGAATTTTTGTCATGTCTGGGCATTTACATACGATCCCGAAACTCATGCGTGGCTCCGCGTAGAGTCAACGCACAAGAACCTTGTTATCAGGCCCGTGCCTAAGAAAATGGTGCCAATAATGCTAATGGAGGCGAACAAAAACATCGTTGTCCAATATGACGCGGCCCCTTCAAAAGTTATGTGGAAAATTAGATTTTTTGTCGATTGCTCAAGCGTCATAGCCCACCTTCTTGGCGTTGATATTTTTTACCATACGCCATACCGACTTTTTTGTGCATTGAGACAAAGAGGAGGAACCGTGACTTTGCCTAAAGGAATTTCTAAGGAGAGTATCGATGGGCGGTGGCAAACAAGCAGTTCAAGGCCCGAGCGCGGCTGAAATAGCAGCAGAAAAACGCGCACAGGAAGATATCGTAAAGGCTGAAAAGCGTAAAGAGGAAGAAGAGGCGCAGCGTAAGCGTAATCTTCGTGGTCGTCGTTCACTTCTTGCAGATGAAAATACTGGCGATGGTTTCTACAGCGATAGCCTTGGCTAATGACCCCAGAACTTAAAAAAATTATCACAGGGTTTAGAGCTTGTGAGCAAGAACGCGCAAACTGGATTCCGCTTTGGCAGGATTGCTACGACTATTGTTTTCCGCAGCGGCTTGGCTTTTACGGCCAATCTCCCGGCCAATCAGAAACAGATGATATTTATGACTCGTCCCCAGTAACTGCCGTTGATGAGTTTGCCAGCCGTATGCAAGCTGGCCTGACACCTCCGTTTTCTAAATGGTTTGAGTTTAGGGCTGGGTCAGAAATACCAGAAGACCAGAAGTCAAAAGTCGATACAGAGCTAGACTTGATTAGTAATTATATTTGGGAAGTCCTTCAAAGCTCAAATATGGATCAAGAGCTACATGAAGCTTATTACGATCTAGCAGTTGGCTCCGCTTCTATTTGTATTGAGGAGGGTGACGCGGAACAGCCAATTATGTTCACAACTCTGCCTCAAAACGAAGTTTACCTGTCTGCCGGACCTTACGGAAAAGTTGATAAAAAATATCGACTCCGAATGCTTACTCTTGAAGCTATCGAGGTCATCTGGCCGAAAGCCGACATCAGCGAAGAAATGCGCCGTGAAGCTGGCTTAGATGAATTAAAAAAGTTCAAGGTTATTGAGTGTGTTGCTCGCGACTGGAAAGTCAAAGAAACAGAAACGCATAATTTTAGTGTCGTTTGCTTAGAGCCAGAACACATGATTTTACAAAACGTCTTTAAAGGCGATGGCGCTCAACCAATTATATCATTTAGGTGGTCTAAAGCCGCTGGAGAGACATACGGGCGTGGGCCTCTATTGTCTGCACTCCCTGATATTCGCGTTCTTAACGAGGTCGTAAAGCTTGGCCTTGAGAATGGTGCGCTGGCTATTACGGGTATGTGGCAAGCCGACGATGACGGTGTTATCAACCCTGATACCTTAGAACTAATTCCTGGCACAATCATTCCAAGAGCTATGGGAAGCCGTGGCCTTGAGCCTTTGCAGTCCCCCGGCAACTTCGATATGGGGCAGTTTATCCTCAATGATATGCGTCACAATATTCGCAAAGCTCTCTTCAATGAGCAGTTAGGTGCGCCGGAAGGTACGCCAATGTCTGCTACAGAAGTGCATGAGAGAATGGCTGATTTAGCGCGAACAATCGGATCTGCTTATGGCCGCTTGCACTCAGAAGGGGTGACACAGATTTTACGCCGTGTCGTGCATATCCTTCGCAAGCAGGGACGTATTAATATCCCGAAGGTCAACGGGCGTGAAGTAAAGATCGTCAACGTATCCCCTCTGGCACAAGCACAGCATAACGAGAACGTCGCACGGGTCGCACGGTGGTTAGAACTTATGAACGCTGGCTTTGGCCCTCAGATGACAAACGTAGTCGTTAAAGCAGAAGAAGCCGCTGTTTACACTGGTAAAGAGATTGGCGTCCCGGAAAAGCTTATTCGTGACAAAGCAGAACGCGAACAGATTCAGCAAGCCATTCAAGAGACGCAGCAAGTTCAAGCAAACCGACAACCCAATCAGCAAGGACAGCAATAATGTTTAGAACGCTTAACGAAAAGCTTAACGAGAAGAAAGCAACTGCGCCAGCGAAGGCTGAAAAGCCAGCGCCGAAGAAACCATCGAAGAAGGGCAAATAATCATGTGGGGTTTATTCAAAGGCGACGGCGGCACAAAAGCGGTGAAGTCTATCAGCAAGCAAATCAAAAAAGGTAAGGTCAAAAAGATCAGGACCTACAAAGGCGGCCCCGGCTCCACGTCCGACAGTATGGACGACTTTACAGCGGGCGCGATGGCGGCTGGCCTAGCCCACACTGACAAAAAAGCCCTCCAAAGTAAGCTCCGCGCCAAAAATGGCGCAAAGCGTAAACTCAAAGGCAAGGGCAAGAAGGCGGTTGTTAGGAAGTAAAGAGCGAAATGGCTAAAACACCTAAGATAATGGGGCCGGATGGCATTAGCCGAACGCCCGAACACGACAAGAAAATTAACGAGGCTTTTGCGGCAACATTCCGTGAGGCCTCGGCAGAAGTTGTGCTGGACTATCTCAAGTCTATCACGATCAACCGAATCTCAGGCCCGGAAAGCACGGACACTTATCTCCGTCACCTCGAAGGCCAGAGAAGCATTGTGGCGTTAATCTCAACCCGCATAGGCCAAGGCATAAAACAGAAAAAGGATACAGTAAATGAGCGAACAATCTAGTGAAAGCGGCGCGACGGAGAGTCCAAATGCAGGAGCTTCCAGCAGCGGGACCGAAGATACCGCCCCGGCGAAAAATGCTGCCGATGTTGGGGGGAAGCCCGATTATGTGCCTGATAACTTCTGGGACACAGATACCAAACAAGTCAAAGTCGAAGACCTCTTAAAGTCATACAAAGAACTTGGCGGCAAAATTCGCGAAAAGACTGATGACGTAAGAGCTCAAATCCAATCCGAAATGGATGCTGACCGGACTATCAACCGTCCTGAAGCAATGGAAGACTACGAGCTTGTTCTGTCTGACGATTTTAAAGAGCAACTGCCAGAAGGCTACGACATCGAGTTTAATAACGATGACCCTCTTATGACGTTCTGGCGTGAGATGGCGTTTGAGCAAGGCATGAACCAAGAATCATTCCAAAAAGGCTTAGAGCTTTATGCTGGCGCTAAAATTGGTGAAATGCCTGACTTTGAAGCAGAGCTTGGAAAGCTCGGTGACAACGGGCATGACCGAACTATGCACGTCGGCAACTGGGCCAAAGCAAACTTCTCAGACGATACTGTGAACGCCATGCACGAAATGGCTATGACGGCTGACGGCGTAATTGCGCTTGAAGAAATTATGGCGGCTTCTGGCGAGGCTTCATTCTCTCCTAATCAGCATCAATCATCATCTAGCGTTACAATGGAAGATTTGCGCGCAATGCAAGCAGACCCTCGATATTGGGATGCAAACCGTCGTGATCCCGGTTTTGTTAGAAAAGTTGAAGAGGGATATCGCCAACTTGTTTCGTAAATTAAAGGGAAAATAAATGGCTACTAAACCTGCTAAAGGGAAAGCAAAAGTTAAAGTTACAGCGAGTGGCAAAAAAGTTAGCTACGGACAAGCTGGTAAAGCCAAAGGCGGCGGCTCAAGAGTTAAGCCGGGGACTGCAAAAGGCGATGCTTATTGCGCCCGATCTGCTGGGCAAATGAAAAAACATAGCAAAGCAGCCAAAAACGCAAACAGTCCCTTACGCCTTAGTAGAAAACGTTGGAAATGCTCAGGAAGCAAATCAACAAAATAGAAATTGAATTACTGCCACGCTCCCTGTGGAAACTCGGCTCTCGGACTAATAATCCGGGGGCCTTTTTTTGTGCAGTGAGTCTGACACAAATTTAACTGCATATATGGCTTTAGACGACATGAGGCCCCTACTGCCAAACTGTTGCGGCCCCGCAAGGCTTAACCGCTCTCAAAGTTCCGGCTCAAGGCAAAACCCGGCGCGTCATTGGAAATAACCTCTGATGGAGAGAAACAAATGTCTACTTCTGTTGATACAGCTTTTATCCGCCAGTTTGAGTCCGATGTACATGTTGCTTATCAGCGCATGGGAACCAAGCTGCGGAACACAATTCGTCGTAAAGTCGCCGTAAAAGGTGAAGATGTCCGATTCCAAAAATACGGAAAAGGCTCTGCGGCAACAAAATCACGTCATGGTGATGTGCCGTTGATGAACGTCTCGCACACAAACGTCGATTGTCCAATGTCAGATTATTATGCTGGTGAATATATTGATGATCTTGATGAATTAAAAACCAACATCGATGAGCGCGGCCTTGCCGCACAAGCTGGTGCTGGTGCTTTGGGTCGCAAGACAGACGAGCTTATTACAATAGCAATGGATACTGCAACGCAGACTATTGCTCACGGCTCTACTGGCATGACTAAAGCAAAAGTTCACTCAGCATATGAAACACTTGGAAACAATGATGTGCCTGATGACGGCAATCGTTTTTTCCCTGTTTCCCACGCAGCTTGGACTGACCTAATGGACATTACAGAATTTGCTTCGGCAGATTATGTCGGTACAGACGGTCTTCCATATCAAGGCGGCATGACTGCTAAACGCTGGCATGGCTTCTTGTTCTTCCCATTCTCAGGCCTTGATGTGGCATCAAACATTCGTAAATGCTTTGCTTATCACACTTCAGCTATTGGCCACGGGATTGGCAAAGACGTCTCTCAAGACATGACTTGGGACGGGCGCAAACAAGCATATTTGACGGTAAACAAGATGAGCCAAGGTTCGTGTCTTATTGACGCAGACGGCATCGTCGAAGTTTCCATCTCCGAAGCATAAGAAAGGAAATTACGCATGGCTTATACAGCATCAGGCCTTTCAATGTTGGTTACGGCGAACGGTTTCTCACTGTGGCATTATTCCACGGTTGATCCCATTGCTACGGTCAACACGGCAGGTTACTTCACTGGCGATTCAGTAAATATGTTGAAAGTGGGAGACTTGGTTATTGTCCAAGACACAAACACGCCAACTCTGAGCTTTGTCATTGTTCTGACTAATGACGGTACGACTGTTGATGTATCAGACGGCACAGCCGTTGCTCAGACTGACACAGACTAACCGTTAAAGCGCGTCTTGCTTTGGCAAGAAGCAAACGGATTGGGGGGAGGTCGGATCGCTCTACCTTCCCCCCAACTCCTTATTAGAAAGGATTAGGCATGGCAGTAACAGACGTTACCATCGCATCCCGCGCCATGAACATGATTGGCGGGAACGAGATTGCGGCTTTTTCCGAACTATCAAATGAAGCAAAAGTTGCGAACAATTTATACCAGCCGCTTGTTGAAGCGGCTTTAACTGTTCACCGCTGGCGCTTTGCTACGGGACAGGTTTTGTTATCTCGTCTTGTCGCATCTCCGGCTGCACGATGGGAAGCTGCATATCAAGTTCCGACAAGCCCAAGAGTGTTGATGGTTCATGGTGTTACCATTCAAGACAAGCCAATCCCATTTGATCGTTATGAGGATATGCTTTACTGCAACGCGGGGGCTGACGACCAAGTTTATCTTGATTACGCTTACTACGCAGCAGAAGCGAACTGGCCTCCTTATTTTGTAAAAGCCGTGCAGCTTGAACTTGCGGCATTGTTTGCGGGCTCTCTTGCGCGAAAAGGCGACCTTGCGCAGTTTTATGAAGCAAAAGCCATTGCTGCTTATCAGCAAGCACGATGGGCAGATTCATCCTCACAAACAGCAAGGAACGTCCGATCTAAGCGTCTTATTGGCGCAAGGAAAGGCTAATGGCCGAAGCCCCTGACAATAACCTACACGCGCTCCAAACATCTTTTAGTGCAGGAGAATTAGACCCTCTTATGCGGATGCGCTCAGACTTAAAAACGTATTTTAAGGGCGCTCGTAAAGCACGGAACGTAATGATTTACGCGCAGGGCGGTCTTCGCCGTCGCCCCGGCTCTATTTATAAGGCCAATTTAGGCTCAACGGGCGTTCTGCACCCTTATAGCTATACAGAAGGGCAAGAATACATTTTGTGCTTCCAGCACCAAAAGGTTGTAATTTTTGATAACAACGGCGCAACCGTTGCTACGGTAACTGGGGCTCCTTGGACAACAACTCAACTTAAAGAAATGACAATTGCTTCAAGTGCAGACACCATTATTGTTTGCCACCAAGAGTTTGCCATTCAAAAAATATTGCGAACAGGCGCTACAACGTTTGTTCTTTCGGACTTTGCGTTTGAGCAAGGAACAACAGGAGCGCCACTAAAGCAGCCTTATTTTAATTTTTTACCGGATAACGTGACACTCAACCCGGCAGCGACAAGCGGCACGGGCGTTGCAATTGTTGCCTCGGCTGATGTGTTTGTCGCAGGGCATGTTGGAACAATTTTTCGATTAGATCATGGCTCTGGCTATAAAGAGATTGAGATTGCCAGCGTTGTAGACGGTCAAAACGCTACTTTTAATTCACGCGAAACCCTTGACGGCACGGCGGCAGTTAATGACTGGCAAGAGCAAACGTTCTCGTCGGTTCGCGGCTTTCCTCGTTGCGTGACGTTCCACGATCAACGCCTTTTTTTTGCTGGAACAACTAGCCGACCTGATGGGCTTATGGGCTCTAAGATTTCTGCATTTTTTAATTTTGATCTTGATGACGCAACAGATGAAGACGGCATTGATAAAACAGTAGGCTCTGACCAGATTTCAGAAATTCGCCACCTTGTTGCAACCCGGAATATTCAAATATTTACAGACGCTGGGGAGCTTTATGTTCCACAGTCTCTTAACGCGCCAATTACTCAAAGCAATATGCGTTTTGTCCCTCAAACACCATACGGCACTGGGCAAAAAGCAAACCCGGTAAAATTCGATGGTGCGACACTTTTTCTGCAAAAAACGGGCAAGGTTATCCGAGAGTATCTCTACAATGACACTGAGCAGGCCTATACGTCCAATGCAGTGTCCATCACGTCTAATCACCTAGTGTCAGGAGTCGATGACACAACAACGCTCCTGGGGACGAATGAGAGGCCTGAGCAGTATGCCTTCTTTGTGAACTCAGACGGCACTGTTGCGGTATTCACCTCGGTTCGAAGTGAAGAGGTTGCAGGTTGGGTGCAATGGAACACGAACGGCACCTATGTCAGCATGACATATGCCGGATCAGAACTATTTGCGCTCGTTAAAAGAACGATTAATAGCGTTGATGTTTACTGGTTAGAAAAGTTTGATTGGGACGTTACGATGGATGCCGTTATTCAAGACACGGCAGCGGCAAAAACATCGTGGACGGCGGCGCACCTTCCTAACACTTTGGTTGAAGCGACAACAAACCAAAACGCGCAATACCTTGCTGAATACACAACGAACGGAAGTGGAGAGATAACGACTGAGGAAAGCGTGACCAACATCGAGATTGGCCTAGATTTCACAGTTGAGATTGAAACCATGCCTGTTGATGCCAGCATAGGCCGTCGCGGTTCTATTACGGGCGAGAAAAAACGTATTTCCCGAGTAGTTGCCAGCATTTTAGGCACACAGACATTAAACCTTGCTGGGAACGAGTTGATCCTGACGCAAGCAGCGCAAGATTTCTCAAACCCTCCTGCTGAGACAGAGGGTGAATTTCAATTCTTTATGCTTGGGTGGAGTGGCGACCCAACGGTAGTTGTTACGCAAACCGTTCCCCTGCCATTAAGCCTTCGCGGTTTATATTTGGAGGTTACAACATGAGTAGCAAAGCAGTTAAAACGGTTGCTGTCGTCGGTGCAGTTGCGGCAGCGGCTTGGTTCGCGGCTCCGGCACTCGCGGGTTCTTTTGGTATGGCAGGTGCTGGCACTGGCGGTTTGCTAGTACCTCCATCGATTGGTTATTCTGCAGTTGCGGGCGGCGGCGGTAGCCTTTTTGCGGGCATGACAGGATTCCAAACGGCAAGTCTTGGCATGGGAGCGTTAAGCTTCGGCAGTAACATGGTAGGGATGCAAGCTGCAAAAGAAGACGCGGAAATTCAAAAAGCACAAATAGAAGCCAACAACAATCGTCGACGCATTCAAGCTCTTCAAGACAAAGCTGCGGCATTGAATAATTTTGAACGCGCCCGCGGCACTGCGATGGCGAAGTCGGCGGCATCTAATCAAGAACCGGGTCGTGACATGATGGCTCAAATAAAAGTTGGGGAAGGATACCTAGCTGATGAGCTTGGCAATATTGCGCTTAACGCTGGCGCTGGAAACCGCACGGCGGCATTAAAAATTCAAGGAGCCGATAACGCATCTACAGCAGCAACATACAAAGGTTTAATTGGAGGCGGGCGGTCACTCTTAACAGGCTACCGAGATTACAATGATACGAGGATGGCATGAGTGAATTTGACGGCATAAAACGCACACGTATTCAAGAGCAGCCTATTGTAAACCCGAATGCGACAAGAACGCAGTCGTTTTTTGATATTGCTGCCGAAGCGCGGTCTATGCAGACTGAGTTTGCAAACGAGGCCAAGCAAGAAGCGTCTGACGCTGGCCGTTTAGCGGGTCAAAACTCTGTCTCAATGAACTCAGACGGCTCTATTACTCGCGCTTTAGTCCCGGATGCTGGCAGGTACTATACTAAAGATTTCGTTAGCGCCCAAAGGGTCGCCGCAAAAAGCTCTCTTGAGAGCAGCATACGCCTCAAGGCTCAAGAGTTTATAGGCAAGAACAAAAACAACCCCAATGCAGCAAGAGACTTTAACGAAGAGTTTAAAGTTAACTATTTAGAGCCGCTTCTTGACGGCATGAACCCGGATATACGCGGGCAAGTCGAAGTCGTGGCGCATGGCGTTTTCATGGGGACGCTCAACCATCTTTCTGAGTTGGAAATGGCGCGGTCGCATAAAGACGGACAGGCTGCTTACGAGTTTAACAGCAAGCGGGACCTTAGCGCCCTTGAGCAAATGCGGGCTCAGGAGGGCATGGAAAAGCAAGCCGAGGCCCTAGAGCAAAAAATTTACGGCGACGCACAAGATGCACACCCTCAATTCCTTACGATGGCAGGTATTGAGCAGCTTAACGTGTCGATTATTGCGGCAAAAGAAAGCGGCAACCTTATAAGAGAAACAGATAAAATGTCTCTTTCTCAAGCCGTGGCGCATATCGCAGAGTTCAAAAAGAAAACATTAGACGGCTTGGGTATTGCAGACATGGCAAACATCGCGGCAGAGGCCGAGTCGCGTGTCGCTGAGAAGTCAAGAGTCCGAAGCATACAGGAAAGCGAGTATGAGCGGCTTGCAAAGCCAAAGATTCTCGCAGCTGAAGTGCTTCTGGCTGAGATTAGAATGAATGCCCCTCAAGGGGGGATTGTCACCCCAGCCTCAATAAAAGAAATTATGCAAAAGACAGGGCTTGATGAAATTTCAAACACGGTCCCGTCGGTGAAGGTTTGGGAAATAAAGCAATTAGTGGCTTCTAAAGAAGAACAAGATGAACTTATTGCCGCGACTTACAAAGATTTTGCTTTTTACAAAATAAGTGACGTTGCATCGGGCAAGACGGCTTATGGAGACCTGATGCTTAGTGATGCGTGGCAGCATTTTGATGTTCAAGACCGTCACAGTCTTTACAATGCCCACCTTGTTAAACTTAAAGCTGACCTTAAAGAAAATGAAGTCAATGATCTGGTGACTGTCGAAAAGATGATCCGTGCTGGCGACTTCGTTGTTGGTGATCTTCATGCGTTGATGGAAGGGCCTTCTACTCAAAGCAAATTCTTTCGTGATAACAGGGCTAAAATAACCACCTACATCAATTCTTATCATAATAGCGACGCGTTCAAATACCGTGCGGGCAATATCGCACTTGAAACGACAAACTACGTTCCCAAAAGTTTAAGAACGTCCAGAGACGCTTGGAATTTATCTAACAATTATGGCGGGACATTTAACGCTAACGATGAAGCCCACCAGAAAACGGCTATTGCTGAGTCAGTGGCCCAAAGATATGTCAGCCCTTATGTGGTTGAGGCTTTTGGAAACTGGAGAGAGCTTGTCCTAGACCAGAAGACGGCCTTGTGGATGGTAAACACCGCGAAGGTGTTCTCCAAGTCTGGCAACTCAACCCTTCTTGAGCAACTCCCCGCAGAGTTCAGCGATCCGAAAATCCTCGGGCAAATCCAAGGCATGGCCGTTGGGTCAGAAGAGGATTATGTCACATCAATAAACAAATGGATAACGGGCAACAACAATAGCAGCGCCGACGCTGTAGATTTGGTTGCAAAAGCAGAAGAATTTGTGAATGGCATAGGCTTTTTTGGGGGCGACTCTTTCTCAAGCGGCCTTACAGACCAGCTAGACGCTCTAAGTTCTAATTCAGACATGGCGACAACAACATTGGCTGACATTGTTGGTCAGGGTGGCCCTTTTAGACGCTTGTATGGCGCAAATGGCATTGACGTTCCTAAAGGCATGGACGGTGTGCCTAAGTCTATCCGGGGGCTTATTAATAGCCCGGAATTTAAGATTGGCAGCGAAGCCGCCGTATCGAGGCTTAAAGATATCGCACGGGGTTTAATCCTCGCAGGACACCCAGAGCATAAAGTCACGGGCATGGCGCTGGATATATACAGCGAAAGTGGCGCAGGGATATCCGCAACGGCATCCCCCGGAAACCACATTCTCGTCGATCACTCTTATGAAAAAACCTTGGAGAACGCCGGAGTAACCGAGTCCCCAAGACGAGTTACGCAAGCTGTTCTATCTACTATCGCAGATCAAATACAGGCGGCTTCCCCCATTAAAGGAGCCGACTTTGGCGCTGATTGGTGGGTCGAACGTGCCTTTAGCAGAGACTTTGAGATGTTTTGGGAGATGTTTACAGAAGACGGGACGCAGCAAGGCATACTTGAAGGTGGCGACCTTGGTGGCGACCTTGCTGAGAACATCATGAACGAGGGACGGTTTGAACAGGCTTGGAATGACGGAAAAGTTCAAATCAAGAGTTACAACAAAGACTTGAACGCGTTCGAGGTGTTCTTAACGCTTGGCGCAAAAGACGCTGGCGGCGAGCCTATCAAGATGCGGTTGAAGCAACTGATAAGAATAGACCAAGGAGTCCACGCTCTCGTTTCCCGAAAGATTATCGAAAAAGAGCTCGGAAAAGGGGCTGTTCATAGGTTCGTTACGTCACCAGCGGCGGCATTAAGCCCGCTTGCGCCGGGGCAGTACAACGCCGGGGAAACTGAAATGACGATGGCCCGGTTCCGTGAGCTTCAAAGCGCACAAACTCAGATGGTTATGGACCACGAAAAAGCGTTGAAGGCTGCTAGGAATAAAAACAATGACCAGTGATGGCCCTTTCATCACCCGTGACGCTATCCTTTTAGACCGCTCCGCAACGATTAATTCGGCACAGGCAACGCGGCGAGATTCTTGGGCGCAGCCTCGCGGCACGTTCGACAACTTCGGTTCAGACAAACCTTTTGGCGAAGAAGTTAGAAACTTCGGGCAGAATTTCCGTGAAAGTTTCTTGCCGACTGTCGGCTTCGATTGGCTGATGAACAATAGCGTCCTGACGAATATCGAGGATGATCGGAAGAAGATCAGGCACGAAACCCAAATGAGGAACGACGCAGAAGTAAAGCACCGCCCTCAATACAACGCTTGGGAAGACCCAAAATTCAATACTCTGCCTCAAGAATGGCAGGAACGATACTATGACGTTGAAAGCCCAGAGGAAGCAGACTCTATATATCAAGCATTTTTAAAGCGAAATGCCGATCTTGAACAGAGGAACTCAGGCAGCGCTTTTGTTTCTGCTGGCGCCATAGCCGGAGAGCTTTCTAACCCCGGCGGCGTTTTGACTATGCTTCGTATAAAAAGCGCCAAAGGGTGGCTTGGTGGGATTGCAACTCTTGGGGTAGATGAATACGCCCTTCAAGCTACGCAAACAGATAGAACCGCAGAGCAGAGCTTTATAAACATTGGTTTAGTCGGCGCTACGGGTGGGTCTGTCCTCGCAGCGAAAAAAATGTATCGAATGTTTGAAACACGCCGTTTCAGAAATAGCGTAGAAGAACTTCAAGGCCTTGAGAGAAGCCTAGATCAAGACACCTTAGATGATGCCGCAGTTATGAATGGCAAAGTCGATGGCAGGGTTCGTGAAGGCGAGACCGACATGGATTTTGTCGCTCGTGATAGAGAGGCAATGGAACGCTCTCTTGATGATGATTTGCCGTTTGGTGACGAGCCTCCAATGGTCGGCCCTGATGGAAAGCCCGCAGTTGTCGGCTCAACCAGCAGAGAAGTTGCAGACGTTAAAGACCCCGGCGATATCATTATGGACGCAGAGGTAGACGCTCCAGCGCCGAAGCCTTCATCAACAGAGAAAGTCGTAGACGACGGCGACGGGATTATGCCCGCGATGGGGACGGAAAAATTACCTGATGGCCCGGTTAAACGGACCCTGTATGACGGAAGTAATGTCGGAAAAACCATCATATCTGAATTGGTCGAGCATCCTTTTTATCTAAGGAAGAACGGTGTTAACCAGTCCGGTTCACACGGGGTTGACCGTATGGTTGCAATCCGGTGGACAACGAAAATGGTTAGCGCCATGCGTGACACTGAAAAGCTATACCTTCGTTATCGCCAGCGTGTAGATGGCTCTAATGCAACAACAATAATCGGCCAAGGCATCCGTGACCTTTCTGGTAAAGGTGACTCTATGGGCTTTGACGAGTTCTTAAGAGCAGCCGGGAGAGCGAAGCGCCGCTTGGGTGACGATGTATCTGGTATTGAGCAGGAAGTCTTGGAAGCCGCGAACACTTGGCACAACAAGGTTTACCGTCCAATGGGCGAGGACGCAAAAGCAAATGGTTTATTTAGCAGAGCGTTCCGTGACGAGCTTGCAGAAAAGACGAATACATTTTGGGCGGCTCGAAAAGCCAATAAAGCCGACGAGCGCCTCGATGGAATGAAGGAAGAGATAAAAGCACTTCGTCTAAAGATACGCGAAATCGATAGCGCGGATATCGACCCTAATTATATGAACCGTATTTATCGGAAAGAGTATATTCGAGAAAACCGTGAAGCATTTAAAGACGTATTGCGGCGTCATGGAGTTCGAGAAGAATCTTTAGATGACACGGTTGATAGTGTTTTAGGAGATCGTCCAAGAACACCTGAAGAAGACATGTTAGGACCCGGTTCTGATATGCTTCGTAAGTCAGACTTAACAGGACGAGCATCAAGCCTTAAAGGCCGGACGTTAGCATATATTCCTGACGAGGCTTTAGAGGATTTCCTTGAAGATAATATCTTTGCAACGGGTAAATATTATACCACCCGAGTTGCTCCTGATGTTGAGCTTATTAAAAAGTTTGGCTCTATTAGCTTGGCACCTCAGATTAAAAAAATCCGCGCTGAATGGCAGAAAAAAATAGATAACGCTAAAGGTCTTGAGAGGCAAAAGCTCGAAGAGCGCATGGAAGCCGAGATTGAAGACCTAAAAGTGGTGCGGGATCGTATCCGAGGCACTTATGGGTTGCCTGATGATCCTGACAGTTACACCAACAGAGGTTTGCGTGTCGCTAAAATGTATAACGCGATGACTTTTCTTACAGGAGCAATGGCAGCGGTTCCTGATATGGGTCGATTAGTTATGTATGACGGCGTAACACGCACCTTTGGCACCCTTTATGATGCGTTCGCAAAAGATGTGCGTGTCGTTATGCAAGGAAACAAGAAAAGAGGCGTTATAGGCCTTGCTAATGATGAAGCTGAATTAGCAGGAGAAGCTCTTGATATGTACATGTCGATGCGGGCTTCTTTATTTTCTGATTTATCTGATGCTATGAGCGCTACGTCTAAGTTTGAAAACATTGCAGCAAAAGCCACACAGCAATTTTTTAACGCATCGCTTATGAACCCTTGGAATGTCGGCGTAAAAACAATGGCAAGTCTTATTACCGGCTCTCGGATATTAGATGAGGCCGGAAAGTGGGCTTCTGCTGGCCGGAATAGTGCCAAAGCAACGATTGAGTACGGAGAAGTTGTTTCTAACCGGAGCAATACAAGGATTGCCGCAAAATACAATAAAAAGACGAACACAGTGTCTTTGGATTTAGATAAATTACGCGAGACTTACGAAAATAAGGCATGGGCGAACCCAAAATGGCGAAAAGTCCAGCCAATGCCAGAGGACCAGTTTAAAACCTTCGCTGAATGGCGTGATTTTGTCATAGAGCATGAGCTTGCACACGCCGATATAAGGCCGCGTAAAGGCGAAGCTAATGGTGTGTATGAAACACGCATCAACGAGGCAGCATTGCGCCGTGCGGGGTCCAGAGGGCAGCCTAGCACGGGTTATGAGCAGTCAAAGCTCTCCAGAGTAGGCATCGATGAGAACATGGCATGGCGTATGTCTATCCAGTTTGAAGAACATGGTGTCAGGAAGGGGCGGGTTCGTATTGCTAAGACACAGAATTGGACAGATCGTGAGGCTGCAGAGGCTTATTCTGCGGCTTTGGGTAAAGAGATTAACCAGATCATCGTAACGCCGGGTGCTGGCGACATGCCTAACGCAATGAGTGGCGGTCTTGGTAAAATATTTAAAGAAACAGACGCAAAACTTCGGGCGAAAAAAGATGCTGGCGAAGACTTAACAAGAGTAGAGAAAGCTCAAGACTTCTTTATGTCTCCTCAAATGGCTCAAGTTTTGTTCCAGTTCAAGAGTTTCACAACAAGTGCAACGCAACGCGTCTTAGTTCCTGGACTTCAAAACCCTGATAAGAACTTTTTAATTGGCGCTGGCGGTGCTGTTGCTCTTGGAATGATGATTACTCTTATCCGTGATGAGCAGCTTGGCAACAACAAGCCGAAGGGTACGGGCGAGCTTATTAAGTCGGGCATAGAAAGGTCAGGCATTCTTGGTTATTTCTCAGACATTAACGGCATGGTTGAAACTTTCTCTGATAACCGATTTGGTCTGGGGCCACTTGTTGGCGAAAACCCAAGACGCTCTTCGGCAGCTTACAAAGCTTCAAACCTTCTAGGCCCTAGTGTGTCACAAGCCCAAAACCTTTCTCGGTTAATATCCGGGTTATCCGATGGTCACGTTGGAAAGCGTGACGCCAAATATGGTCGCAGGGCTTTGTTAGGTAATCGGGTCTTCTGGGCTGACGGTTTATTTGATTATTCAGAAGATTTAATGGCAGGGGCTCCAAAATGACACAAATTACAATTGCAGCAAATGACGCAGTAGATCAGTACGCAGTAGGGTCAACTCCGACTACTGGCCCTTTTACAATTTCATACCCGTATTTTAATGAAAACGATATTAAAGTGTACGTTGATGGGGTTTTAAAAACGATAACCACTCACTACACAATAAGCGGCACTGCTGTTGACGATGGGTTTTCGGGTGGAACAGTTACTTTTGTTTCTAACATTAGCAACGTAACGTTGACACTAAATCGTGACGTTCCAATTGCTCGCGAAAGTGATTTCCCAACTTCTGGTATTTTTAATATTGGAACATTAAACACAACGCTAGATAAAGCGTATGCAATTTTACAGCAAATAAACACAATTATATCCCGCGCTATATCTCGTCCTTCTACTTCACCAGAAACATATTCTCTTGTTTGGCCTGATGGCTTTGATACGACTGAAAGAACAGTTAAGGTAACAACAAGCGGTGGTATTGAAGTTGGGCCGTCTGTAGCTGAAATAAACAATGCAGCATCAAACGCAGCAGCAACAGCAGCTGATCTCGTGCTTACAAACGCAGACGTAGTAACGACAGCGGCGAGTGCGACACTTTCAACCAACTACGCTACTAAAATTGACGGCGCTGTAACAGGTTCAGATTACGCATCAAAGGCTTGGGCTATTGGCGGCACAGGTGTAACGACAACAAGCGCTCGAGGTGCTGCTAAAGAATGGGCAACAAGCACAGGCGCAGCGGTTGATACCTCAGAGTTTTCTTCTAAGGAATACAGCCAAGGCACAACGGTAAGTACAGGGTCATCTAAGCAATGGGCCTTAGGCGGTGCGTCATTCGACGTAGATACAGTTGTTGCGGGTGGTGAGTTCTCCGCTAAAAAATACGCTGCGAACGCTGCGGCTTCTGCGGCACAAGCTGCCAGCGGGCAGATATATTCAACTGTCGTAAACCAAACGGGTGCGGCGTTGTCTCCAGCATTGTCAGCCGACGGTACATACTATTTGTGCGACACATCGTCCAACGATATCACCGTTACATTGCCAGCAATCGGCACTGCCGAAGGTACAAAGTATGCTTTTCAAAAGACCTCTGCTTCCAACAGCCTGATCTTTCAGCGCAGCGGCTCTGACACATTAAACGGTTCAGCGTCAGACATCACGATCACTGACGTCAACGCACAAATACAGTTTGTTGCAGATGACAACAGCCCCGACAACTGGGTTGGCGTCCAGATGTCACAGATTACTGTTGGCGCTGGCCTCACCAAAGTAGGCAGCGTTGTCAGCATTGGAGACGATGCTATCGTGCCGTCAATGGTCCAAGGCACAGTCAATGCTCAGACAGGCACGACCTTTACGCCAAGCCTCACTGACGACCATAAGATCATAACTTGCAACAACGGTTCTGCTATCGCTTTCAATGTGCCGACTAACGCAAGCGTAGCATTCCCGGTTGGTGCCAAGCTCTCCATCGCCATGATTGGTGCTGGTGTAGTTACAATCACAGGAGACACAGGCGTGTATATCAACGGCATAAGTGCAGGAAGCGGAGCCTTGGCTCAGTACGGTGCTTGCGACTTAGTTAAACTAGCAACCGATACATGGTTGGCTGTTGGTTTGACGGTAACCTAATGTTACATGGATTTTCTCCCGGCATAGTCTCACAGGGCGCAAGTGCGTACCTCCTTGAGCAATCGCTACTGTTTGATGGCGCTTCGTACCTAAACCGCACACCATCTGTTGCTGGTAACCGTAAGGCTTGGACGTACAGCGTTTGGTTTAAACCTGCTGTAGATGGAACAACGCAACACTTCTTTGGTGCGGGTGACGGCACTACGAATAACGCTACCCGACTGCAATACCAATCTACAGGCACAATCCAGTACATCCATGTAGACGGTGGTAGTGTCACTGACCAGTTACAAACTACTGCTTTGTTCTTAGACCCATCTGCATGGTATCATATGGTTGTTGCTGTAGACACAACACAGGCCACAGACACAGACAGGGTTAAACTCTACATCAACGGGTCAAAAATCACATCGTTTCAGACGACGAACTGGCCCGCTCTCAACATGGACACAGATGTCAATAACACAAACGTCCATAGGATAGGTACAGTCACAGGGTCAGCGAACTTCTTTGACGGCCTCATGGCACTTCCCCAACTCATCGACGGTGCAGCGCTGAGTGCCACAGATTTCGGTGAGACTGACGATGGATTCTGGAATCCTATAGAATACGTTCCAAGTACTATAAGTGATCCCGGCGGCGTTACCTATGTAAGCAACGCTTCTTCTACAGCAAACGCTACAGGCTACACATTCTCTGGGCAAGCGATTGGAACTGCTAATGCAAATCGGCAAGTTATCGTAGGCACATCTGCTCAACGGTCCACTGGCTCCCCACAAGCAACTCCAACTGTTACAATTGGAGGTGTATCTGCAACTGAAGTTGTTGGAAAAGCATCAACAGACGCGCTTTATGCTGCATTGTTTGTTGCAAATGTGCCATCAGGTACAACGGCAGACATTGTTGTCACATGGCCTCAATCTTCAAATTCATGCGACATTGGTGTGTGGGCGATAAATACAGCAAACTTTTATGTCAGAGACATTATATCAAGCAATGCTTCACCCGGTACGGATACTCTTACTAATATGTCTGGCGATGGTTTTGTCGTTGCTTACTGTGGATGGACTACTGCTAGTGCAGATGTAACTTGGGTTGGGGCGACAGAGAATTTTGACAATAGTAACGGCGAAAGTGCAAATGCGTCTGGCGCATCTAGTTCAATTACAAGCGATAACGATCTTACTATTACAGCTACTTATTCTGCTACAAACTCAAATCGTGCTATGGTTGCTTTTGCTGTTGGGTCATATGATGGACTTGGTAAGAACGGTGGCGCGTATTACTTCGCAGACACGGCTGATTTTGGTAAGGATGTTAATTATACTGGAGACACATCAGTTACGTTTACTGACAGTTCAGTCAACAGTAGTGGGGCAACGGCTTATACTTTCTCGTCACAAGCTATAGGCACTGCATCATCAGATCGTGTTGTAG
>ERZ807291.1599-NODE-1599-length-36254-cov-12.569933_pt1 | contig 36254 bp, 35 predicted proteins | sample MGYA00521257_ERZ807291 | MGnify/ENA primary metagenome ERZ807291 (study PRJEB31413, sample SAMN03169783) | marine metagenome | biome: Marine; feature: Water; material: Subsurface seawater | place: North Sea | collected 2011-04-28 | depth 1 m m ...
CACGAGAGCAACGCGCACGTGAGTTCTGGAATTCTTCCAAGAAATACCAGAACTTCTGTGATTCACCACCAACATCCCCAACAACATCATCACCTACTTCGCCACCGACCTCACCAAGAACCCAAACACCACCGGCTCCTTCATATGAAAAGGGTCAGGTCATCTCTTACACGATGGGTCGCGGAACAGCTAAGCGGACAGTCTTCGCAAGAGTGGTATCTGTTTCCACCTCCGGTAAGTCCATCCGGACGGAGGACGGCGTCATCCACCAAGGGATGTTTGTACCCTCAAACGTTCGCAACACCACAACCAACGATCGCCTTCTTACCTCCCGAAAAATCACGAAAATGAATTTGGAGCAACATTCACCGACGCATTGTCAGTGTCGTGTGTGGAATCGTGGCTTCGGCAAACAGTGCTCCCTCAAGCCGACTCAGGGTTCAATATACTGTTCCCGTCACACTATGCATCATTCTGGACTAGGAGACATCACACACCTCAGACCGACCAAAGCGCTACAAGGAAAAGCAATTGAAGCTTTTGGATTCGGTACCACTCTCAAATGGAAGAATTAATAGAAATTCATTTAAGCAAAAAAAACAAAAAAAAATAATATTTTTTTATAATATGTCATCAGTATAATATATTTTCACCTTAAAGAATAAATTTGATTTAAATTTGTTTTTTTTACAGAACACAAACATTGACTGATTGCCTTCAAGCAAATATAAGTCTATCAACTTTCACGAACAACTCGCACCTCATGCCCGTTACTGAGAATATGCTTACCTTTGAAGTAAGAGCTATATGTATCGGTTTACCGGACTATTTTCCGACTGAAAAGAACAAAGCTGTTTCTTTTATGAAAGAGAACATTATCCCTATATTCAAATCTAAATTTACAGTTACTCTTTTTCAACCACCGTCATCAACCAGTTATAATTATATTAAAATTCACAATAGAAAAGGATCTACTCGCGGAACCCCTAACTGCATCGTAGAACTAGGTTCTCATAAAGAATCAATATCGTGGAAAAAAGGAGTTATTACTTTCTGGAATGTTCCTGATGAGTGGCGACGCGAATATAACTTTGATTTGTTTACGCGTTCCGACAAAAAAAATACTTTATACTACGACTATTCAGGAAAAAATATAGCTGATACACTAGTGATGATTCGCAAAATGTTAGAATAGAAATTTCACGTATATTTAATAAATTGTATTTAATAAATTTTTTTATAATAATTAAATATGCCAACTGAAATTATATCGGGATTATGGTTTGGAGATATTGATTCACTTAAAAATCCAACTTTTTTTTCTGATAATGATATTAATATAATTATAAATTTAACTGATTGTAATTTTAAAGTAGAAAAAAGTAATATTTCATATATTAATGTTCCATTATCATCATATAATATTTATTCAATGAAAAAATATATTGATAAAATTGTTGAAAATATTCATAATAATATAGAGTTAAATAATATATTTGTTTATTGCGTTAATGGTTTAACAATTTCACCATTAATATGTTCCTTATATTTATTAAAATATGGTAAATTAAATAAATATGATATACCACCGATACTTAAATCTAAAAATGATCAAGTTTTAATTAATATTGATGAATATGATAATTTAATATAAGTTAATTAATGATAAAAATATTATTATATATATATTATATATGTCAAAGATTCAACTCGTTAGTCGTGGAGATTTAGATGTTTATCTTACAGGAAATCCTAGTATTACTTTTTTTAAAACAGTATATAGAAAACATACAAACTTTTCTATGGAAGATATAACTGTTGGTTCAGTTGTTAAACCATCATCGGGTAATAGATATGCTATAAGAATACCTATTAGAACTGGTGATTTATTATATAAAACAGAACTTGTATTAAAAGGTAATAGAGTTTTCTGTGGAAATGGTATAGCAAATATTTCTACCGCTGTTATTGATAATATTGTATTTGCAATTGGTAGTCGTGAAATTGATAGAACATATGGTCACTATTTAGAAACATGGTATGAACTCAATCAGGAGAATCCTAATAATACTGTAACAAATATAGCAAGAATAGAAGATTCTTCATTATATCATATAGGCCACATAACAGATCAAGCTGTTTTAGCAGCAATGAAATGTAATAATTATGTTAGTTATATTGATAATAATTTATCAAATCCTACAAATTTAATGGGGTCTGGGTTATCATATCCTGCTACACAATTTCAAAGATTATCTAAATCAGGTGGTACTTTTTGCACACCAAATTATTTACAAAATAAAGATTATATAAATTCTTCTGGTATAAAATCAGTTTACAGTTCGTCCACAGGTGTCGATACAATAAATTACAATTTTATTGAAACTATTAATAATAGACCAACTATGTCATCCTCGTACGCATCTGAAAGTAACCTACACATCTTTGGGGGTACGCACCCCAACATTGATTTTAATGAATTAGGCAAAGGTGATAATAATGGTGATATTATAGGAGATTGTATTTTGCCATTAAATTTTTGGTTTTGTAGATCACCTGGTTTATCGATACCATTAATAGCACTATCAAACGGTGTTGATGTAGAAATGTATATTCAATTTGCTGGTGAAAGAGATGCACAATGGAATAAACCTAGTTCAACTGATGAAGTTTCATTTATTAAATATGATACAATATCAATGGGATATAATAATGTTAACAATGTATATGGTGCAGATAATTCTATTAATCCAAAATCCAACAGTCAACCCAAAGCCTTACCTATTTTGGATAATTTAAATAAATTTAATTTTAATTTAGAAATATCATCCACATATATATTTCTTGATGATATGGAAAGAAAAAGATTTAAAAATACTTCTCACGAATACCTAATAGAACAACTACAATTTCAACAATTTGGTGGTGGTGATAGTACTAATGTAACACAACAATCATTAGATATATCGTCTTTTCATCACCCAGTTAAAGAATTAATATGGACTGGTATGCCTTATAAGTTTTCAAATATTGAACATGTAACTACCGATAATAAAGGTACACTAGAAGTAATTAAAAAATTAAATAATGGAATGTCATCACACATATCAGGTATTAGATATGTTACTGGGTTATTTAATGTATTATATGGTGGAGGTATAGTGGCAGGTGGCAAGAAATCAGCAGAATATTCACAAGGATTTGGAAACGCTTCCACTACAATAAATAGTGATGATGCATATGTACCCTTTAGATCACCTGAATTAAATGTATCTGGAAAATATGTACAAGGTCTAATAGGACCAAGTACACCTGATGTACTAAATTATTGTAATTATAAATTAGTATTGAATGGTAATGATAGAATAGAATATAAACCATTACAATATTTTACAAGACAAAACCTTCATAAATACCATAAGGGTGGATGTGTATCAGTACCTGATTCAATTGCTGTATATTCTTTTGCTCTTGATCCAACAAGTGTAGAACCAACTGGTACTTGTAATTTTTCAAAAATAGAAAGTATAGAAATTATGAGAGATTTACCATCAGGTGGTGTTCATAAAGGTGTTAATGTATATGCCATTAATTATAATATCCTCCGTTTTGTTAATGGTCAAGCGGGTTTGACATATGTTTTATAAATATTATAATATATATATATTATGACAGCCGGATCAATAACAGCAATTTACTCAAACGAAGATATTATTTTTTATTTAAATCCACAAATTACTTTTTTTAAAGTAGTATATCGTAAATATACAAACTTTGTAATATCTGAACATATACATAGAAATCCTAATAATAGTGATGTTATTTATTTTAATGCAAAATTATATGGTAATTTTTTAATGAATATATCTTTAATTTTTAATCAATCTACTACAAATCCTTTGGAAATTTTACAGGATCATCCTTTAAATTTCTATGATAATTTTGATCTTAAAATTCAAAATACAACGCCAATTGAAACTTTACCAGTTCCATATATGAAAACATATTTTCGTCTTAAATATGCCAATAAACATGGTATGTTTTATAACTTTAATAGTAGCGGAGTATTAGAATGTAATACAGGTAATATTTTTCAGAAAATGTCTTTATGTGGTGGATGTATGCCACCGCCGCCAAGCCTCCCCATCTTCAACATTGAATATCCCTTACGTCAAATAAGTGCCATAATACCTTTACCATTTTCGTTTTCAAAAGATGTAGGAAGATCTATTCCTGTATTTTTAATTGATTCAAAAAATGGATATGATAGTTCTTTAACCTTAAAACCATCATCAATTAATACAGCAGTAAATATTAAAACTGATTTATTATTTAAAGTGGCTACTATAACGGAAGAAGAAAAAAGAAGGTTTAAAACAACATCAATAGAATATTTAGTTGAAAAAATATATTATGCAAATATATCAACTTTAACAAATTTATATGATGTATCTGAAAGATTACAAAATGAATGTATGAAAGAAATATATATTGAAAATAATGTTTCAGATTACTATAATTATGTTTATAATTTATTTATAAGCGGTATTAGTATTTTAAATCAAGATAAAGATGCCATTAATCATTCATATTTTTCAAAAATTAAAATATATGAATGTTTTCCTGGATTTAATATAGAAATAGATCCTGATGATCAAAATAAAACAATAATAAAAGATAATATAGCTTATATACCAATAGCATTAGATAATAAATCATCAGCTCCAACAGGTACAATTAATACTTCTTCTAATAAAGTACATTTATCATTTAAAAATACAAAAACACCTAATGAGGTAACTAATATTAATTTATATATAACATATTATAGTATTTTAAAAATAGAAGATGGTATAGTTTCATTATTATATAATAACAATTAATATGTTCATTAATTTATTTTTATATATTATATATAAATATGAGTAATTTACCAACAGTTATATTCTTACAAAAACCTAATAATTTTGAGACAAAATATTTAATAGGTAATCCAGATATAACATTTTTTAAAAGTGTTTATCGTAGATATACTAATTTCAGTAAATTTACTACATCAATATCACCCACTGAAAGTACAAATAGTTTTCAATATAAAATTAGTAATTTTGCAGGTGATTTATTAAGTAAAGTGTATTTAGAAAATAATATTACTTTCAATGGAAGTACGGTAATATATAATAATTTAGGAACAAGTTGTTTTAATGAAATTAATATAAAGTTTAATAACAATAAAACTATTTTTAGAAATGATAATTTATATTTAGAGGCAAGATCTGAGTTAAATAATGATACAGTGTTTACTAATATTGGTAACTTTACTACAAGTCCATATTTAACTATAAATGCTAGTAATATAGTTTGTATTAATGGTAATAAATATCAAAATACAACATTATCAGGAGGGGTAGGTGGTATGAAAACACTCCCCACTTTCACTGCCACCGCTAATTTTTTTATTATTCCAGATTTTTCATTCATGAAAGATTATGGATTATCAATTCCATTATTATGTTTAAATAATACGGATATATATTTTAATTGTCTTTTTAATAAAAATAGTATTTCCGATGTTGCGCCTTCAAAATATGAACAAAAATGTATAGTTGAATATATTAATCTAGATTTAGCAGAAAAAAAAAGATTTAAATTAAATGATCATGAATATATAATAGAAGATACTACAAAATTACCTTTTTTATTAACTAATACAACACCAATAAATATAAATGATTCTGATAGTATATTAAAACAACTTTTATTCGTTGGTGGTAATGATCTAAATTTAAATAATAAAGAACATAATACACCTAAAGAAATAAGTGATAATTCAAATATTAGATTAACATTAGATAATGAATTATTTATAGACAATATTACAAGTAATATGTTAACAAGATATAATGTTTACCAACATTATAAGGGTTCTGGTAGAGAAGCATACAATACTTGTAATACTCCTAGTGATAATTATGGATTAATAGATAGTATAGGTGTTGTATCATTTTGTTTATATCCTAATAATTATACTCAACCGAGTGGTTCAGTATCTATTTCTAATAACAAAAATTTAGCTGTTAATTTATATTCAAATGATCAAAATACAAATACTTTAAATAATATTATTGTATACAAAATATCTTATAATATATTAAAAATCAGTAATGGTGAAGCTCAATTATATATGGTTTAAACATAATTACTTAAAAGTTTATTTAATCCAAAGAATAGTATAGATCCTACAAATGCTTTCAAAAATATAAATATATTATTATTTTCAATAGATAAACTATTACAGATAAATCCATTTATTTGAGTAATATTTAACATAACGAATATTAATAAAAATATTAAAGTCGGTAAAAATTCTTTTAATAATGGAATATTATCATTATTCGATAAATTAATATCATTATGTTTCATAAATTCTTGTTGCTGTTGTCTTTGTAATAATTCCATACGTTGTTGTTGTTCCATAGCTTCTCTCTGTGCCATTATTCTTTGTGCTTCCATTTGTTGAGCTTGTAAAATTCGTGCTTCATTATCTTGATTTTGTTGTTGTTGATGTTGTTGTTGTTGCATACTATTGACCGCTTGTGATTGTTTATCGTTTTGTATTTCTTCTAATATAGAATCTACCATTGAATTATCATTAGAATTACTATTACTTCCTTGTCTCATAAGCTCTTCAATAGATGTTCTATTTTCCATTTTATAACTTTAATTTTATATTTTATTAGTTTTTTAAACTAATTATTATTAAATCATCTGAAAAATTTTTATATAAAAAATCAGCAATTAAATATCCCAGAATTATTGACATTAAATATTTAAAATATTCTTTCATTTATATATTTTATATTACATTTTAATTATTATATTTTCTTCTAAACTATTTTCCGTTACATATTTAAATAATAATGTTAAAGATAACATTATTAATAAAATTTTAGAATCAATTATATTACTTAAATCTAATTTCATTATATATATTAGAAATATAAAAAATGACCGATATGGATAATATACTTGATCTATTTGATTGTGATAATAATTCTGATGATGATGAATTAAATATTCCTAAGAATGAAAATTATTATATATCTGAAATTCTAAAACTTATTAAAGATTCTGATAATTTCCCGCTTTATATTTATTGTATGATTAAAACATTATTACAAAAAAAAGATATATTAAATGATACGCAACTAAATGAAATCGCAGAAATATTAAATATTAAACCTAAAATTGTAGAAAAAGTAGTTGTTAAAGAAAAAATTGTATATAAAGAAAGAAAAGCACGTGTATATGAAGATGATTATTGATAAATATAAAATTAAATTTGATTTTAAAAATTAACTATTTTTTAGTTAATATTTAAGAAAAAAAATATACTGTAATATAAATGGTTTGGAAGTGTGATATATGCAATAAAGTTTCTCAACAGCAATCACATCATAAAGAACATTTAAAATCACAAATACATATGAAAAATAAAGAAATCTTTAAATTAACTTTAATGAATAAAGATGAAATATTAATTATTAAAGATTATCCAGAGTTTAAAGATAAATATAAAAATAAAGAAGAATTAATTGATAAAATTATCATAAAAAACAGCAATATTAAACAAACCAAAAAAGCAATTAAATCACAAACAATAATAGATTTAATAAAAGATGTTCATAAATATTCTAATTTTGAAGAAATATTAAAACAAATTAAGTTTGAACCTGAGATAGATTCTGATGGTGATGGTATTATTGATAAATCAACTCGTGGATTTTATTATGAAAGATTATGGGATATATGTATTAAATTTGGATTAACTAATTTAACATTAAATACTTCAGATAAAACTTTTACAACGCATATAAATACTAATACAAATGTTGAAAAAATAGTATCCAATAGAAATTTTTGGTCAAAAATAAATAATAGTTCAGGTGGTATTGGATTTAAAAATGGGTATCTATTAGATAATGTTCGCAGTGGTAATAGTGGTGGATATTCTGATATTACATTTTTGAACACTAACTTAGATGGAACAGAAGATTTATATTTAATATCTGTTAAATATTACGAAAAACCTAAAAGTATTAAAGATTATGATATTCCTGAATTATGTGCTCTAGAAAAATTCCATAGAAAAGAAAATAGAAATATTCATGTATTTATATTTGTAAAAGATAAAAAAGAAGTCATTGATAAATTTAAAGCTCAAAATATATCTAGTGACATATTAATAAAATATATTAATCCGGGTGGTAATTATGAGAATATATATGATTCTAATGACCTTCAAAAATATTATTTTAAATTAAAAGCATTATTAGCACAATATAATTATTTTAATACAGATGAAAACATTAATTTATTTGAATCAAATTATTTAAAAAATTTAAAACAACCTTTTATACCTCGTTTTCATCAAAAATTATTTATTGAAACTATTAATGATTTAATTATTAATAAACAAAAAAAGGGTGTATTAGTTGGTGCCATACCAAGATCAGGAAAATCATATATTATGGCTGGTTCAATTTTAGAATATGTAAAAACATATGATATTAAATATCCACAAGGTAAAAATTTAAATTTTCTAATGATAACACCTGCACCTAATGAAACATTTGGTGAATATACAGATATATTTCAAAATCATATAGATTTTCAAAATAATAATATAGAATGTAAAGTATTTAGAGGTAAAATTAATTCTAAAGATTTAGATAAAACTAAACATAATGTTATTATTATATCAAAACAAAAACTTGGATGGACTGAACCTGGAACGGAAGGTTCTGAAAAAATCGATGCAATCAAGACAAAAATTAATGATATGTTTAAAGATATTAAAAATGAAATAGCATTAATGTATTTAGATGAAGCTCATTTTGGTATGAGTACTGAAAAATCTATGCAAATTTTAAAAATGTTAGAAAATTTTGGTAAGAAAATACCAAAGGTATATGTAACTGCTACTTATAATAAACCATTAAAAATTTATGATATTCAATCTGATTGTAAATTAACATGGGATATTAATGATATTAATATTATGAAATATTTAAATGAAAGTAATATTAAAAATAATCTAATTAGAACTAGATTTGGTTCTATTATATATGATAAAACATTAGAATGGTTTGGTTCATCTGAAAAAAATATTTTAAAAGATATTCATGAATTATATTCAATATTTCCAAAACCACATTTAATTACTTCATTATGGCATAAAGATAAATTAAATATTGAAAAAAGTAAAATAGGTGGAAGTAATTATGGTTTTGATATGTCTAAATTATTTATGACTAAAAAAAAATCATTTGAAAATCCTGAACAAATTTATGAAATGTTAAGATATTATTTTGGTAACCCTGACAAATCTTTGAATTACGATGATCGAACTGTTTATACTGTAAATGGTATTATACCAAGAATAAAAAATATGTGCAAAGGTAAATGTAGAACTATGCAAAATGGTCATATGACTAGTCAATTATGGTTTTTACCAGTTGGATCAAATGGTTTAATAGAAGATAAAGTATGTGCATTACTTGAAATATTAAATGACTCAGAATTTAGAAAATTAGGTTATCATTATTATTGTGCAATAGAAGTATCTAAACCAATATCAAATAATTATGTAACATATATGAAAGATTCTCATAAGATTAAACAAGAAATTGAAAATTTAGAGATTGATATCCGTGAAGGAAACAAAGGTAATAGTAAAAACTTAATAATTTTAACAGGTAATAGATTACAATTAGGTATTTCATTAAGAAATGTTGATATAGTAGCAATGTGGAATAGTATTGAAAGTACCGATGCTATTTTCCAAATGCTTTTCAGATCTATGACAGAAGTGATTGAACCTGAATGTTCAGATGAAGGGTTTTGTAATCAAAAGAAATGGGGTTTCATGGTTGATTTAAATCCACAAAGAGCAATGACAAATGTAAATTTATTCAGTGAAAATATTAATTATGCCAAACAAACTTCAAATAAAATCAAAGAATATAAACAAATAATTGATTTAATTGATATTGATGGAGATATCATCAATGAAGTTGATAATAAAGATGAAATAATTCAAGAATTATTTAATAAATTATATGAATCTTGGGATAGAGATGTTGAAAATATTAAGAAAATTACTGTAAATTTTAGTTATTCACCAGCATTTATCACTCAAATTGAAAAACAACTCAGAGAAATTAAATTTTCTGATAAGACAAAAAAGGTACTTATACAAGAAGCAGAAGATAAAATTGATCCTGGAAAGAAAAAGGAAAAAGTATCTGAAAAAGATAAAAAACAAGTTGAAAAAGAGAAAAAACAAATACAGGAAATTCCAATTGAAAAGTTAGCAGCTGAATTAGTTGCAGAACTAATATCATTACTAAATATATTTACACTTTATTTAGATGGCAATTCTAAATGTATATTACTAAATGAATATAAGAAAAATCAAAATGTAATAATTATGTCAGATATTTCTAAATTAAAAGATACTATATTTAGCAATGTACAATCAAAACAGATATTCTTAAAAATACTAAATGGTCGCTTAGGTGGAAATGAAAATGACGAATATTCTGATGATGTTGTAAATAAAATAATTCAATCTATTAGTGATGCTAAAGATATATCATATATGGAAAAAATAATATTTTCTCAAAAGAAACAATATTACGGTATTAAAGAACCTGATAAATTATTAGTAGACATTAATAATAATTTAGCACCAAAAGATAAAGAACGAAAAGAAAAAGGAGAAGTATTTACACCTATTAAAATTGTTGAAGATATGTTAAAAGAATTACCACCAGATGTTTGGACAAATCCAAATCTAAAATGGTTAGATCCTGCAGTAGGTATTGGAAATTTTCCAGTAATTGCTTATCTTAAATTAATGAAAGGTCTAGAACAATGGGAACCAGATGAAGAAAAACGACGCGAACACATTTTAGAGAAAATGTTATATATGGTTGAAATCAGTGAAAAGAGTATCTTCATCCTGAATAAGGTATTATGTGGTATTGATGCTGACGGTCAATATAAATTAAATATTTACAATAAATCATTTATTGAAAAAGAATACAATCCTGATATGAAGTTTGATATTATTATGGGGAATCCCCCATACAACCCTCCGAAAGGAGTAACCGGAAAATCAAGTGGCAATAGTATATGGCAAAACTTTGTAATGAAATCATTTTATATGTTAACAGATAATGGTTATTTAGTATATGTTCATCCACCAGGATGGAAAAAACCTACATTAGACATATATAGAGAAAAATTATTTTTGGAAACAAATGATTATACAAAACAAATTCGTCAAGGACAAGTATGGCGAGTTCTAAAAAATTATGGAGCATTTAATTATATATATTCCAATGACCAAAAATCAAAACAAGTTGAATATATTAATTACTTTCCAGCCGTAGATTATTATGTTTATCAAAAAAATGGAGATAAATCATATTGTAATACAAAAAGTATATTTAATGGGAAAATATATGAATCTACTAATGTAAAATTAAATTATGATTTGGATTATTTACCCAATTTTATTACAAATGAATCTATTAATATACTAAAAAATATAGTTACAAAAAATATAGTTAAAGAAAATTTTATAAGATATAGACACGATAAAGGTTTTAGTATAAATGAAGCTGATGGAAATTATAAATATTTATATGTATTAAATAGTAAATTACAAAAACAATATCAATATTCAGATATATATGATAAAAATATTGATTTAAATAAAGTTATATTAAATTGGCAAGGAGGAATTGACACATATTATGTTGACTATATAGATTCAAAAGATAAATTAGGAGTTTATGATAAAATATTATATACAGAAGTTAAAAATAAAACTGATGGTGAAAAATTAGTTAAATTATTTAAATCAAATATGATTAAATTTATATTCTTAATAACTCAATATGCTTCTGGAATGAGAACAGTAAACGAATCATTTGTTGCTAATTCAATAAGTATTCCACCAATAGATTTTAATGGCGATTTATATGAATTTTATGGAATCAAAAAATATCAGGAATATATTGATGAAGTATTAAATGATTATGAAGAATCTGTAAAACCAAAGAAAAAAGATAAGAAAACTATTTCAAAACAATTAAATAGCAAAAAATCTTCTTCGAACCTAAAAACACATGATATGACAACACCCGTTAAAACTCCCGTTGTAGTACAATCATCCGCTACTAAATCATCAAATAAACCTTCATCTAATAAATCTTCATCTAATAAAGCAAAATTGAAAGACAAATTTTATGATAAGAAATTAAAATGTGAAGCCGAAGGTAAATTATGGAACCATGAAACTAAAAGATGTTTAAAAGACACCCCTGCAAATAGAAAAAAACTAAAGTTAACTACTAAGAAACAATCTAATAGTAAATCTAATAATACATTACATGGTATTTTAAATGATGCTAAAACTAAATGTCCTAATATGACAATACAAATTGAAGATTTAAAAAATAATATAGATGATAAAATGATTTAAAATAAAATAATCAATTTAAAATAAACACTCTTGTTCATATACTGGTTTTTCTTTTTTAGTTTTCCTTGATTTATAATCTGTTTTTTCATCATTATCATTTTCATATAAATGAAACTTTTTCTTTTTATAGAGTGATATCCGTTTTGCTGATTGTTTTTCAAAACATTCTATATTAACGTCTATAATATCACATATTAATTTATGAAATTCCCCATATTTTCTAAATATTCTACCGATTGACTGTTCTACTGAACTTACTGGACTTGCTAAAATTACTGTATCTAAACTTGGTATATCTGCTCCTTCTGAAAACATCTGATATGATCCTAATATACACCTTAATTTTGAGGTTTGTTCTAATATTTCAGGATGTATACCTCCTATATATAATCCAGATACTTCTGATCCATAATGTTCATTAATTTTATTCATCAGGGATTTCAAATGTTCTCTTCTTTCTGATAAAATTAATATAGTCCGACCTTCATCATAATATTTATATAAATAATTTAATATCATATTAGTTCTAGGTAAATATTCACATATTTGATTAACCATTTTAGGACGACATATTGTTCCATTATATATTGTTTGTTTCTTTGAATATTTTTCATCATCACAATCATATTTAATTAAACGTGTTTCTGTGATATGTTCATTAATTTCATCTGGTGCTTCATATACAGTATCACCCAAGAACATTTTAAATACATGGTGAGTATTATCTTGTCTTTTAATAGTTGCTGATAAACCCAGTATATATTTTGGTGATATTTTTCTCATAGCTTTTGAGAATACCTCGGCACTTAAATGGTGACATTCATCCCAGATTGAGAAACCAAATGTTTTAAATAAATCTTCATCATATTCTTTTTGCGAGAGGGATTGTAACATCGCAAGTACTATATCTTTTCCATCAACATCTATGGTTGTTCCTTGAATATATCCTATGCTAGCACCTGGTATGAACTGAGAAATTCTCTCAGCCCATTGCGTCATGAGGAAACTCTTATGAACAACTACTATTGTTTTCTTTTTAAGTTGACATGCTAAATTTAGTGCCAGAACTGTTTTCCCTCCACCACATTTTAATGATATAATTCCACCACCTCTTTCCTTCGCAACTTTTAAATATGCTTCTACAATGGGTTTTTGTATTTCTCTTAAATCACCTTTAAAATTTAAATCAGCATATTCACCATCTGGTAATTTATCAGTATCAGGTTTTCCAAAATTATCAATCCCATAAAATCTAGGTATATAAAATGCTTTTGGTGATTCACATAATATATTAAATTTTTTATCTTTATTTTGCTGATTCTTTACTGGATCATAAACATAAGGTATTATTAATAAATCTTTTTTTATTTTTTGAATTTGAGAGGGGTTTAAATCTTTCTTTTTTATCTTATATCCGTATGAAGTTACGGAAGAATTCATCTTTATATTATTATAACTATATATTTAAGTATCAAATTTAATGTCTTTTTCTCATATGTTTATTATATTTCTTTAAATCCCTAAAATATATTTTACATTCAAAACAATAATATATTTCAAAATAAAGTTTCTCTTTTTTTTTAAACAATTAAAACACATTATTTATATAATTATTTAAAAAAATAATCTCATATATATATATGAAAATGGGAAAAAATATGATTTTAGATCGATATATAAATCATCATTATGAAGCGAATGAACAATATGATAAAGCGGTTATATTAATGCAAGTAGGATCATTTTCAGAAATATATGGTACTCTTGATAATAAAGGTCCTGATTTAAATGATATATCTAATATTACAAATTGTTCTATCGCTATGAAATCAAAAGATAGTGGTAATGCTCATTATATGATAGGTTGGCCGAAAATAGCTGATAGTAAATATATCCCTATTTTACTTGATGCCGGATATCATATTGTTATTATTGAACAAAAAGATGATTCTCCATCAACACATATTGTTAGAGAAATCACTAATATTATTTCATCTGGAACAGCTCTTGATTATAATACGAATGATACAAATAATCTTATGAGCATTTACATTGAAAATTATGATAATAATGATAAAACATTTCACGGTTGTGGATTATCTATTATAGATTTAGCTACTGGTAAGAACTACATAACTCATATATTAGATGATTTGAATAATAATCACTCATACAAAGTTGTTGTATCGCATTTTATGAATATTTACACTCCAAGTGAGGTAATTATACATAATTCTAACCACGACTTAAGTAAAAATGATTATATCCAAAATTTCAATATTTCACATGAGAATGTATCTGTTAATTTTTTTAAATCAGTCAAAAAATATGAAAAAATCCAATATCAAAATGATTTCTTAAATAAGATTTTTAAATTTACAAACATGTGTTCTGCTATTGAAAATATTCACTGTGAAACTAAACCAGAAACAGTTTTATCATATATTTTATTACTTGAATATGTTCATCAACACAGATCAAACATTATTGAAAATATCGATAAACCTGATCATCTAGAAAATATTTCATATCTTAATTTAACAAATAATTCAATAAGACAACTTAATATTATTTCTAATTCTAACAACTATAAAGGAAGAAATGATTCTCTAATCACAATATTAAATCAATGTAAAACTTCATTAGGAAAAAGACTTATTCGCGAACGGTTAACCCATCCTATGATTGATCCTGATAAAATTCAAGAATCATACGATTTTATTGATTTATTTCTAAAAGACGATTACTATATTGATATCAGAGAAGTTATTTCAAAAATATCTGATTTAGAAAAATCTATCCGTAAAATGGGATTAAATATGTATCAACCAGAAGACTTATTTTCTGATATAATTTCATTTAAATTCATTGATAATACTCTCAAACTATTAAAAGATAATAAAGATATTTCTGATAAATTCTGTAATTATGATTATTCTATTTCAAAATATTACGAATTTATTGATGAATTAAATAATATTTTCGAATGGGATAATTTTAATAGCGTTAATAATAATAATATAATTGAAAGAAGTTTATTTAAAAAAAATCTTTTTGATGAAATAGATGATATTGATAAAGAAATTTTTGAAAATAAAAAAAAATTAGATTTCGTTTGCGAAAGATTTTCTAAATTTATTGATCAGAAATCAAATACAACTTCTTTACCCATCAAAATTGAATATTCTGATAAAGAAAATTTTTATATTTATACAACTACTAATAGAGGTCTTAAATTAAAAGAAAGATTTAAAAACCTTAACGGTGATAATATTATTGTTAGAGATGATAATACAAATGTATTATTTACTATTGATACATCTACCATATCATTTAAATCTGTTAAAGGTGGTAATGTAAAAATTGATCTAAATGAAATAGCCGTTATATCTAATAATCTTATTAAATTAAATAAAACATTATCTTTCTTAAATGACAAATATTATAATAAAACAATTAGTGATTTATATAATAAATATAGTATTTCTTTAAAAGAAATATCAAAAATTATCGCAGAAGTGGATTTCTATTCAAATGCCGCTCATCTATCTGTTAAAAATAGATATCATAAACCATCTATTGTTAAATCAGATAAATCATTTGTAAATGTAACTGAATTAAGACACCCTATTATTGAACTAATCAATGATAAATACGAATATATTACAAATGATATGTGTTTAGGTAAAGGACATGATGGTATACTTTTATTTGGAACAAACTCTTGTGGTAAAAGTTCATTGATGAAAGCACTAGGTCTATCTATTGTAATGGCACAAGCTGGTATATTCACACCATCACTAAATTTTGAATTATCACCTTATAAAAAATTATACACAAGAATATTAAACACAGATAATATATTCTCTGGACATAGTTCCTTTGTAGTTGAAATGAACGAATTAAGAGATATTATGTATTCAGCAGATAAAAATAGTATTGTATTGGCTGATGAACTTGCTATTGGTACTGAAACTACATCGGCATTATCAATTGTATCATCATCTATTAAGTTATTATGTGATAAACAAGTTTCATTTATATGCACATCACATTTACACCAATTAAATAAAATATCAACCATTAAAGATATTCCAAATTTAAAAACATATCATTTAAGAATTTCAACTAATAATGATGTAATTATTTATGATAGAAAATTAGAAGAAGGTTCTGGACCAGCTATATATGGATTAAGTGTTTGTCAAGCACTAAATATGGGTTCAGATTTCTTAACATTAGCCAGACAAGTTCAAATGGAAATTAATGGCGAAACTAATAATGTATTAAATGATAAAAAATCTGTTTATAATAAGACAGTTATTATGGATAAATGTTCCATGCCTATGTGTGATTGTATGGCAGAAGAAACACATCATATCGCGGAACAAGTAGATGCTGATGATAATAATAATTTTGCTCACCATCACAAAAATAAAGCACATAATTTAATTCCTTTATGTAAAAAATGTCATGCTCAGATTACTTACGGAAATTTACATATTAAAGGATGGAAAGAAACATCCGAAGGTGATATATTAGATTATGTACTAATTGATAATAAACAAGAAAAGAAATCTAATAAAAAATATTCAGATAAAGATATTCATTATGTAAATGAATATTTTAATAAATATAATGGTAGTTTATCTAAACAAAAAATTGTTGATAAATTACATGCCGATAAAAATATTAAAATAGGTATGCAAACATTTAATAAAATCATTAAAGGGGGATATTAAATTAATAATTTTTCCATATGAAATCTAAACCACCTTTTCCAAAATACTTCTGGATGATTATTTCCATGCGGTTTGGTTAATACTTCTAAAAATGTTCCCGAGTTATATTGCCTAAGTGGTGCTGCTCTATCAGGATCATCAATAATATTTCCATGTACTCTTTTTTGGGTTAAGTCGGGGCAAGCATACCAATTAATTAAATCTTGTTCAGAGTTAGACTGCTCACCACACATGCCTAGCCATTTAGTATTTAACCAATCATATTCTTTTTTATTTTTTTCTTTTAATTTTAATTTAAAATCTATTAATTCTTCTACTTGTTTTTTTAATAATTCATTATCTTCTTTTAATTGAGAAATAGTATCATCTGTTTTATTTTTATAAATATTAAATCTATATTCTAAACTATCTACTTTATCTGATGTAGATCCATTTTCAGATATATATCTTTCTAAATTGAGTTCTAAATTTAATTTAAAGAATTTAGTTTCATGTTTCATAGATATTTTAAAATTAATATTATTTTTTTCTTCTGATAAATCATATTTAAACTCACTTCTATCATTATTAACGCAATCATTTAATATTTGATATAATTGTGAGAAATCATTTTGAATTTTATATAAATTTTCTTTACACCATTCATCATCTTTTTTAATGTATAATTTATAATTAACACCTGTATCAGTATTCATAATATTAAAAGATATTGTATTTATATCTATTAAATCAATTGTAAATTTATAGGTTTTTTCTGATACATCAATGGACTCAGCCATGATAATATCTGCCATTATTTTATATAAAAAAATATTAATATTATTTATCAAATTTAATTACTTAGTTCCCATGGAGCTGGTCCATCCCATAGTGGTGAAGGTGTTTCCATATTTTTCTTAAATTCTTCTAAGACCTTTTGATTTGTCTCAACCCTAGGTCGGTGATCATATACTACTTTTACTTCTTCCTTTTCTTCTTTTTTAACTGGCACGGGTCCTTTTGGTTTTAGTTTAAAATGTCTTCCCATATTATTTTATAATTTATAATATTATAATTCAAATTTATTTAAATATATTTTAAATTTGTTATAATTATTTTGTAAATTAAATCTGTTAATTCTTCTTTTTTTATATTATTTATTAAGTGATTATTTAATAGACATTCTATATTATCAGTACATTGTGAAGATATTCCATATATTTTATCTTCTGAACGATTATATTTTTCATTTAAATTAATATCTAATATTTTTTTAGATATAATATAAAATAATTTCATAGATACAATTGATACATTATCTTTATTTAATGATAATACCTCATTATATATTTCTTCTTTTAAATTCATTTTATATTTTTTTATATATTTTTATATATTTTTTTTAAATATATTTATTTTTTAACATAAATCCTAATAAATAAAAATATAAATAATAATACAATAATATAGTAAAAAAAGTTGATACTAATATAAATATATTTTCTATCATCTTCAATATAATAATATAATAACCTTTAAATTAACATTTTAATTACATTAATAATGTATGCATGATATAACATGATAAACAGTATTACTAGTATAAAGAATATTATATCATAAATATAATTAATAATATTTTTCTTCATATACATTCCTTCTAAGTGATAACCCAACTTATTCTTATAGTATTGACGGACACCTATTCCCGATGTAATACAGATATTAGTATAACCATTCTTTAATGCTATCCATTCCGCCATTCTAACCATCTTTTGTCCTAGACCAAGGTGCTGAACTCCCTTGGATTCCTTATCTACAATTGTCACCTTACCATAAACATGGAGTTCTCTAATTATTGCTGAATTAGACAGTTCTGGTAGAAATGGATTATATTTACCACCCAATCTCAAACGACAAAATCCTAGAATTTTCTTTCTATCAGCTGTTTCATAACGAATGAAATATTCCTTTGATCCGGATGATTCAAACCCATCTACAATAAGAACAGGTTTCTCTAATAGTTTTCCTCTACGAACTTCTCTCAATCTGATTTCTTGTGAGTTTGGATTAGCCTTATCAATAACTTGTCTTAAATGTCCGTCTTTATTTCCGTGTGTAATATATGTGTTAGGAATATCACGAACAATCCTTGGTACTCTTACCCAAGGTTGAACATTCTTCATATAGTGACCAATTACTCTTGAAAGATATTCAGGATCTTTATCAGCATTAGGAACATACTTTCCTTGACGAGCCCATTTTTCAATAACAGTTGTAACAGGTTTATCTTCTTCAATTGTCTTGGGAACGACACAAGGATAAATTTTAAATTCATCACAAAGTAAATCAGGATTATTCAAGATTTGGTTAAACATTTCTATATCATCTTCCTCAGTAGCATCGGGGAGATCAGGCATTAAATGAGAAATAACCTTCAAACCACTATCCTTCAATAACTTAATGGCATGAATACTATCTTCAATTGTATGACCACGATTAATCTTTTTCAATAGTCGGTTATTAGTATGTTGAATACCAATTTGCATTCTAGTCACACCGAGTCTTCTAAGGAAATGAATAGATTCGTGATTAATTCCATCTGGACGAGTTTCCAAAGTAAGACCAATTACACGACATTTACTTGTTTCATTAATAGTTTGTTCTTCTTCTAACGTTAACATTTTTCTACTATTCTTCTTAGGATAAATATTACAGATATAGAAACTATTTCTTATAAAGTCTACAAGATATCCGCGTGGATATTGAAGGACTGTACCACCAAGTACAATAAGTTCTATCTTATCTAATGGATGACCCTGATTTTGAAGAGAAAATAATCTATCATGAATTTGTTCTATCGGATCAAAGTTATTTCGTGATGCTCTTAAACAGGCTGGTTCATTTGACAGATATGAACGCGGCATAATAGCTTTACCATCCTTATCTTTCTCATTTGGACAGAAATAACAATTATGTTCACAACTAAATTCCTGTATATGAACACCTTCATCATCTTCCCATTCTGGATTGGGTGAAGTTAAATAAGATACTGTATTTACACCAGATTCTGTCTTACCTGGCTTCTTAACCAGAAGTTCATCTAGATCCTTAATATATGACAGTTCATCTGATTCAATTAAACTAAAATATGCTTTTCTTAATTCTATTTTACTGATCATATTCACCTTATGACCTCTAAGAGATATCTTAATAAGCCGATCATATGATTCATTTGGATCAGATATATAAGTGTTATAAAATGTTCTTGTGATATCATAAAATTGTTCATAATTAATAGCGAGGTCTTCAAGGTCAACCATGTTATTTTAAAAAATATTAAATATATGATTCAAATTTAGTTTATGAATTCCCAATTATTAAATATAGTGAAAAGGTCTTTATAAAGAACAATTTGATATCTTTCCATGTCTTTTAATGATATATCATCTTCACAAGATTCATATAATTCATCTGATTCAGTTGATTCTTCAACTGGTGTATTTAAATCTTCTATTTCTTCATCTGATATTTCTTCATTTAATATTTCTTCTTTTTTTTCTATTTTTTTAACTGATTTCTTTTTTATAAAATATATATAACATCCAAAACCTATACTAGACAATGCTAATGATAAAAAAATATTCTTAATCATATATATGTAAATATATTTTAATGTCTTTTAAAATAACCACATTTCTTACATGTATCCCATAATTTACCGTAAGGACCATCTTCTCTTTCCGTTACAAAATCATGTTGACATTCTATACATATTTTCTCTTCATATTCTTTTATTATTTTTTCTAATTCATTAGCACGTCTAATGTATTCCCATTTCATACTTACCATTTTATTCTTTTTTTCAATCATAGTCATATTTTCATCCTTCAAAAACGAAAGATCCATATTTATTTATGTTTATTCAATAAAATCAAATCAAATTTATTATAAATATATAATATATAATGGATGATTTACTTTTATTTATATTAATTTTATGTTTATTTTTTGCAATATTAATTTATTTTAATAAAGATATATTAGATAAAAATGTTATCAGAGTAAAGTCAACGGTTGATGATCAAGTATATTTAGTAAGAAATTTGCCTAATTCACAAGAAGCAGCAAATTTATTAGCTGGATATAAACAAGATATTATGAAAATATCTAATAGATTGAAGGAAAAATATATTGATAATAAAAAAGATGATTCAGAAAAATCATTATATTTAGAAGATGGTGTTCAAAGATTATTTAAGAATTTAAAATTAAATAATATATCTGAGTCAGATCCGTATCATAAGTATAAGAGTATGCTAATAAACAAAGGAGAGGAATTATATATTTGTCTTAGACATACTGGTGAAAGAAATTATGAGTTTAATGATAGACAACCAACTATATTTACAATTTGTCACGAAATGTCACATGCTACTAATAAAAGTATAGGCCATCCACCAGAGTTCTGGGAGTGGCACAAAGTAGTATGCGAAGCAGCTGCCGATATAGGTATATATAAACCAGTTGATTATTCAAAGCATCCTGTTAAATACTGTGGTATGACAATAGATAGCACACCTATGATATTTTAATCATCTAAGATATTTAAAAAATCAATAGCTTTATTTTTCCACAAACATTTTTCATTTATATATTTCTGTTGTCTATCTAAATGTTTTTGATAATTTATTGAATTATAATTATTTAAAATTTCAATAATTTTTTCCATAAAAGATTTTTTATAATTAATAGATAAATCATTAATATTAGGTGGATTAGAGACTACTTCATTATGATTTATATTATTATGATTTACATCTATACATGGATCATATAAATAAGCCATACCATTTGATGTTTCACGAAGAGCACCTATATCTGATGAAACAATAAAATTTCTACATGCCATTGCTTCCAATATACTAGTACAACATGTTTCCGGATAAGTATTTGGATACATTAAAATTTTTGATTCTTTTAAATGTTTAAATAATATTTCTTGTGGAACATTTCCGTAAAAATTAACATTTTCATTATTTATAAGTAATTTGTATATATTTATATAATATTTATCATAACCATTATTTATATTTTTTAAATCATCTAATTTTAATGGATTATTATCATTATTATTTTCTAATAAAAATGATGAAAATATTTTAATATTTATATTTGGTATATATTCTCTTATTTTATTAAACATCGGTAAAACATTTAATAATCCGCGATATGGTGTTGCAAAATAAATTAATGTATTTGTTTTTACATTAATAATATTTTTCTCTAAAATTGGATTTATAGCATTTTGAATAACATAACATTTATCTGGATTTAAATTGAAATATTGAATATATCTATTTTTTTGCCAATGAGAAACAAATAAATACTTAAAAATATATTTATCAAATTGTTCTACATTATTATATTCTTTTTTTATAAATTCTACATTAATATCATGATGAATATATATTATATGTTTATGATTATTATTGTATATATTTATATTAGTTAATTTTCCTTGATGAATGATTATATTATAATCATTTTTGTAATGATTTATATTTAAATTGTTATCAAATATTATATTTTTATTTTTGTTAAAAACACCACCATTAGTTAATACACATATTTTATTTAAATTTAGTTCTGATAAAAATTTTGATAATTGATATATAGCATTTTCTGTTCCTCTTAAAGATGATTTATTAATTGTATCATAATTCCATATAATACCTGTATCATAAAATAATATATTATCTATTTTTTTTATTTTATAATCTGTTATATTTATATTATATTTACTAGTTAACTCATTTTCAAACAAATATATTTCATTTTTATTTATATTTATATTAGGTATAACTACTAATTTTTCTACTTTTAATTGTTTAATATATTTATCATATGTTGGTTTTAAATGATATTTTATTTTATCATTTTCACTTTCATTATTAATTTTAGTTACAGATAAAGCATTATTACCATTATAAATATATATATATGGATCACTATAAAATCCTATATTATATTTATTATTTATAAAATAATCATATATTTTTAAAAATGTAACATAATCATCATAAATGCCCATATGTTCATCATATATTTTTTCATTATTATTTGAAAAACTTTTATTTATACTGATTAATCTAAATGGTGTCGCTATTATATTATTAAAATCATCGCTAATTTTATTAACTATATTTTGTTCTATATAAATATTATTATTATAATTAAATTGTTTAATATTATTATTTGTGCTTTCTGTAAATTTATTTTTATATGTAATTTTACTAGGATTTCCGTCTAATAATACAATATCATGTCCTTTTTCATATAAATTATTTAATCTTCTCAATGCGCATGGATATAAAAAATCGTCACCATCTAATATTACTAAATATTCATATTCAGTTTTATTAAATTCTTGAATACAACTATTATGTCCTTTACCAGGTTTTCCATTGCTTTCAGTTTCAATTATTTTTTTTATTTTTCCTGGATATTTTTCAGAACAAAAATGTTTAACTTCATTATAATAAATACTATTTTTTGAATTTACGATTATATAAATATCATAATTTTCATAGTCTTGATTAATAGATGACCATATACTTAAATCTAATAATTTTAAATCACAACTAGTAAGAATAGTTATTAAGATTTTATTCATATTATTTATTTATTTATAATTTAAAAAAATAAAACGTAATAAATATAAATCTATGGAAAAAGGTCCAATCGGTTTAAATTTTATAAATATTATTAATAACAACAATATTATAACAGATAATGAGTTTCTTTCTATGGATAATGATTTAACTTTCGCAATTTTAATGATGAAAATATTAGATCCACATATTAAATTTATTACAGTTAGTGAATATAGAGAAAAATATAAAAATAGATTACATCCACAAGGTACCAATTTACTCAGCAATAGGGGGTGGGATCCAATTAGTTCACATTGTGGTAAATATGATATTAGAGATAATTGGTCTGGATATATTACATTTGAAGGAATAGATGATAATGAAAATGAATTAGATCATTTTATGGGACCATCTCCTGAAAAATTGCGATATTGGTTCCAGACATTTTTTAATTATCATATTTTATCATATGTTTCGGAATTTCCTTTTAATAATGAAGTTTTTTATGATAATTCTGAATTTTATCTAAATAAATTACAATTAATTTCAAAAAAATTAAGTAGTCGTGATTCAGTAACAACTCTTCTCAATTCTATAAAAGATGTATTAATTAATGATATATATAATTAAATTTGATTAAAATTTAAAGATTAGAACATTATACATTATAATGGAAAATAATTATGATTATGGTGAAACTTTTGAGTCACGTATTCAAGATGTCCGTCTTGATGGACCATCTATGTATACATCCATATTAGAAAAATCAGATAATTCAATTGATTGGGGTGAAGCCAATATATTTAAATTATCTTATGATAAAAAAAGAATGATATTATATTTATCAGATAATGGTCCAAATGGTTTTAATAAAATAGATGCATTACATAGATTCTTTAAACTAGGTAGTAAAAATGATCTAATTAACTCAAAAACCATTGGTAAATTTGGTCGCGGAGGATATAAAGCAGCTATGAATATTAGTAATAGTGTATTAGTTGAATCATTTATTAAGGGAAAAAAATATTCACTATCAACTGACTTCATTATTATGATTGAAAACAATTCACAAAATCCAACGGGAGATTTTAATGTTATTGAAAATGAAAAAAATGAAATAGGTAGTAAATTTACATTAAATATTAGACCAGAATATCATAATAAGTTTGACACTTCCATATTTATTAAGAATTTTATAAGAGCATATCATAAATTTAAGGATATTAAATTAGAAGTTGATGGAAAAGAATATATACCAAGTGTTAATTGTCCATATAAAGATTATATTAATAATAAATCATATGCAATATTATGGAATAAAGATCATAATAAATTTTATGCTGAATTATATATCGAAGAACAATCTGATTCTGAATCAGATTCAGAAAATGAACCTGAACCTGAAACCGATTATAATATAAACAAATGTAAAATTGGTACACTTAATTTGTATGTTTTAAAAAATATGATAACAAAAAATGAATATTTAGGAGATAATCCTGGATTAGATATATACAGAAATAATAGATTATGTAATACCCATAATCCATTAAGAAATATTGGTAAAATTGGAGAAAATATAAAATCTGGACAAATGCGAGGTGGAAGATGTCATATGGAATTTTCATATGAAAATATTCTATTAACGGATAATTCTGATGTTGATGAGTGTGTGGGATTAACTACTAATAAGGAAATACCAGAAGATTCATCTAAATTTAATGAGTCTCTACTAAAAATATTTGAAGAAAAAGCGAAAGAATGTTCAGATATGTATGAAAATGAATGGAGTGAAAGAAAAAATAAACATGATAAATATCTTACAGATACACTTGTAAAATTAAAAACACTAGAAAAATATAACGATGATAAATTACATCTTGACACTTTTGATATAAATTCAATTTATACAAACTTTCAAAATTTCGTAAATTCTCAGAATTGGAAAATTAATGAAGAAGATATGGGATATTATTACTTTAAAGATAAAAAAGAAGCTAAAACTTCAAAACTAAATGGTGAAGATGTGTTTTTAGAGAAAAAAAATTCAGCATTATACAAAAAAGTACCTGAAATTGTTAATTTATCTAGAAAAATTATTTCTAGAAAGAATAAATATAAAAAATATGTTGATGAAATTAATAAAAAGAAAGAAGAATATAACGTAGATTTTGATATTGCTGAAAAAATATATAATGTATTACATAATATAGAAGAAATTGAAGTAGAAAATGAAGAATATATAGATAATCAAGGTATTTCATCTGATGATTGTGATATTATAATTAATAATTATAATCAGATTAAAAAATTAATAACAACTGATATTATTAACAATCATTTCAAAGATAAATTAGAAGAAATAAATAATAATATTAAAGAATATGAAAAAATAAAAGGAATTAAATTAATTGAAGAAAAAAAAGCTTATGAAAAGGCCAAAAGAGAAGCTGATGAAAAGGCCAAAAAAGAAGCTGATGCAAAGGCCAAAAGAGAAGCTGATGCAAAGGCCAAAAGAGAAGCTGATGCAAAGGCCAAAAGAGAAGATGATGCAAAGGCCAAAAGAGAAGATGATGAAACATCCAAAAGAGAAGCTGATGAAACAGCCAAGAGAGAAGCTACTGCAACAGCCAAAAGAAATGCTGATAAGGCCAGAAAAAAAGATGTGACTTCTCATGGTATAAATAATGATAAAGTTGATCTTTCTAATAGTGATAATGATGAAAAAAATATAGAAGAAGATATATTAGAAAAATTTAAATCATTTGAAGGTAAAAAACAAAATATTATATTCAAACAAATAATTAATAATCATAAAAAATTATCTGAAACATCTAAAAAAGATATTATTAAAATTATTGACAGTTCAGAATAATTAATAAATTCATAAAAAAATATTATAATTTATATAATATAACAATGTTTAAAAATTTATTAATAGTCTTTTTAACAATAAATGCACTATTCTGGAGTCTAGCCGGACATTCTGCACATTGTTCACTAGCAGCAGCTATGGGAATAAGTAAATGTCCATCACACACAGTTCACTTGATAATGGGTTTATTATTTTTTGTAGCAGCAATTTATGTTGCACAAAAAAAATATATAGATAGTTTATTTTAAATATCAAAAACCGCCTATCTTATCTTTAAAATTCAAAATTATAAAGCATATTAAATCTAACTACTATGTTTAAAGGTGTAAATTTGATTTTAAATGAGATAAAAGGTAATGAAAATTTTGTCGGTATGAACTCTTCCATGACAAACACCGCAGCAGAAGAGGACGAGGTGCTACGTCGCCGAATGATTCATCTCGGCATTATCGCAGCTGCGTCTGAGTATTATCCTCCAATAGAAAAATATATTTCTCAATCTGGATTAAATTTTAAATTTAATGATTGCATGCCCATTGAAGAAATGGAAAAAAATTTACGTACTACTATTCCAAAAGTAGGTAATTGTACATTAAATGATAGAAAAAATAATCCAGTACAATATAAAAAAGATGGTGAACCCAAGAAATCAAAAGAAATTATCAATGGTGAAAATTATGAAGGAGTACTTGTAAAATTTAACGGAGTAACTGATAAATTATGGAAAAAAAAAGATACAGAGGGTATTTATTTCATTACAATTAATGGATATATTGTTAAAATAGGTATGACTGAAAATAATTTCTGTGATAGATTTAATTCATATATATGTGGTTCTCGCAGAGCTATGGTAAAAGGAACATGTTCTACTACAAATTTTATAATATGCGAGACTCTTTTTGCAGCTCTTCTATTGGGATTAAATGTAGATATTTATGGAATTCAGTTACCGAAAGAAAAAAAAGAAATAGAAATATATGGTAAAAAAATTACTTGTCCCGTATCAGTTGTACGAGCTCATGAAGAAATTATCACTAACATTTATAAAAGTGTAATTGGTAAAATACCTCCTTTGTGTGTCCAACATGCATGTAATACTAATTAAATATATATATTATAATTTCCTTCATACATTATCTTCTACAAATTTAATTTCTTCTTCTGTTAAATTAAAGTTATTCCATATATTATTTACATCAGTTGGTATTGGGAATGATTGTAAAATACGGATATTATTAAAATTTCCCCATCTACAAATACCATTTATAAAATTGTATAATTTATGATCTAATATTTTTTTATATTGTTCTGCTTGTTCTTTTGAATTGCATCTTATAAATGCAATTGATTGAGTCATACCACAATTATCTATAAATGTTCCATACGCATCAGTTGTTGATATAAATAATTTAAAACCTTCTTGCCATTTATGTGGTCTTGTAGCGTATACTGTTTGTTTAGGTGTATGAATCAATTTATAAGGGTGGTCTGTATCATTATTAATAGATATTAAATCTCGTTTTGTATATTTATGCAAATCACTAGTTGTTTCAATATTAAATTTCGGTAAATTTTCATTCTCAATAGTTTTAAGGGATATTGAATCAATCATTTTATTATAAAATTGAGGTATAAATGTTCTAATTCTTGAAGGTACATGTGATGTATAATCAATACCCTTCCATCTTCCTTCAACTTCTATATCTTGATAATATGGTTTTTTTTGAATAATATACCATGTGAAACTTGAACCTATTTTAGGAAAATAATCTTTTGATTTATGAATATTTAGATGAATAATTTGATATTTAGTTAATTCTTTAATTAAAATATTTCTGTCAGCTTTGGACATCCAATTATCAGGTGTAATATATAATAAATATCCATCCTTATTGAGTATGTTTAATGTTTTCAATATAAATTCTTTTATCATATTGTGATTTTTTGAAGCTCTTTTTCCATTTTCTAATAGTTTAGCATAAGGTGGGTTTGCTACAACTAAATCATATTCTTCTTTATCATTAAAAGATAGAAAATCACATTTTGTAATATTTAATTTATTTGCATCGCCCTTAAATATTTTCCTTATATTGTCTATTCGTAATTCATTAGTATCATTAAAATATAATTTATTAAATATTTCTTCATCTTTATAAATTTCTCTTAACTTATATAATATTGGAATAAAGAAATTACCATTTCCTGAACATGGATCTAATATTTTTAAATTTTTTTTATTCCATAAATCGCAAGGTATTTTTGATATCATATATTCAATACATTCGATTGGAGTTGGTTCATCATTTTTAGTTTTAAATGTTTTTTTATCTTTATTTAAAATATTATTGTAATAATGTTTAATTTCATCATATGGACAATTAATATCCATTTCAATATTATTTATATTATTATTTTGATTATTTAAAATCAAATTTGTGTTTTTAATTTCAATATCGCCTTTTTCTAATAAATCTTGAAGTTTTACTTTAACTAGTTCATCTACTTTTTTTTCTACAATATTTTCTATTTTATCTTTGATATTATCACAAGGAGTTTTTCTTTGTAAGTGTTTTGTATAATGTCCTTTTTGTTTAAAAATTTTACCGCATTTTTCGCAACTATAAACAACCATTTTAGTTATATAATATATTATATTTTATTTTTTAAGTATTTTCAAAATTTAACTATTTTAGTTATTTTAATTCTTCTTCCATATTTAAATTAATTATGATTTATATTTAAATAATTATTAATGGATATATATAAATGGAACCACAAATAATAGATTATTATAATGAAATTCCATCAGGTGTAAATGTTATTGAAAAAATGAATGAAGAACTTGCGCAAGTTCAAAAAGAAAATAATATATTAAAAAATGATTTATGTATGAATTCTGAATATGGTCGACCAACTGTTGAATATGAATCAGAAGAAGCATTAGAAAATAAAAAAAATGAATTATATAAAAATTTAAAAGTTGAAATATATAAATCAAATGGAAATATTGAAGAAAGGACCATTAAAAAAGTTTTATATAAATTAATACCTAATAATAATAATGTGGAAATAACATACAATGCTGGGACGATACGGGAACATACGTGGTGGAAAGGAAGTAATTGGGTTCACTGGACTAGTTGTGATATATTAAAATACGTTAATTATTCAATAATATCTTTGAGAAAATTAAATGTAGAATCTGAAAAAATATGTGAAAATATATATGATATTATAACAAGTGAAATAGATGTTTTAATGGGTATTGGTGGAAATATAGTAAAATATAGATGTAATTCATGTAAAGAATTAGTAAATTATATAATGAAACCTCCAATAGGTAGTAATACATGTTGTGGTTGTTGGTGTTCTGATTTAGGTATTTAATTTATCTTCTTCTAAAAATCTCATTAATTTATTCTGAACGACGTAATCATATATTTTATTTATATCATTAACACTATCATTTACTTTTTTAAAATTATTCATTAATTTTAAATATTCTCCATCTGTTAATTTAGATTTAATAGAATCAATAATTTCAGATTGTTCAGATAATAACTTATATGTGTTTTCTTGATTTTCTTTTAATGAATTATATACATAAACTATAAAACCTTTATGATTATCAGTACTTTCTTTTAGTTCTTTATAGTTATTATTCATTTCAATTGCTTGTTCTGATTGTTGTTTTGAGACTTGTTCTAGATGTTCTATTTGATTAAATTTATTATTTATTAAATTAATTTGTTCTACTAAATTTAATTCTTTTTGTTCAATTTCATTTTTTATTAAATTTTTTTGTTTTAAAAATAAATCAAATATCATATCAATCTCATCATTATTAATAGATTGTTTGGATTTAACATTATTTAATATATTATTTAATTCTTCTTCTTCCATATTTAAATTAATTATGATTTTATATTTAAATAATTATTCATATATAATAATAAATGCCACAATATTATACAAAAAATGGTGATAAAATATATAATTCAGATGCATATGCTAAAACTGGTGCTCCCATGTATAAATATAATTCAAATGTTAATATAAATCAAACAACTCAAATATATAAATTAAATCTTGAAGATGGTAAGAAATATGTAGGAAAAACTACAAATATAGATAGAAGAATGAATCAACATTTTACAGGAAATGGTGCAAAAGTTACTAAAAAATTTAAACCTATTGATGGTAAAATTGTAGATGAATGTCATGGATATTTCTCAGATAAATTAGAACAAAAACATACAGAAAAATATATTAATAAACATGGATATAATAATGTCCGCGGAGGTAAATATACAAATTCTAAAACATTAAAAAGTAATCATTGTTATTTTGATGATAGTGATGATGATTATTAATTTAAATTTGAAAATAATTATATTTTTTTTTTTATAAATTCACATGGATTATTACACTAATTCTGGTAAAAAATGGTCGGAAGAAGAAAAATCTGAATTACATAAAGGATATAAAATAGACAAATTAAATGTAGAAGAATTATGTAAAAAACATAAAAGATTTCTAGGTGGTATAACTAGTAGATTAAAAGTAGAAGGCCTCATTAATGAAAATGAAGAGGCGACTGGATATAATGAATTTATTAAATCAAAAGAATATTATCATATGAAACAAGAAAAAAAAAGCTTAAATAATGAACGTATAATTAATAAACAACAAAAAGAAATAAGAACAAAAGTAACTGAAAGTAATGTATTATTATCTATTAAACAATCTGATTATGATAATTTAATTGAAGAAATTTATGAAGTTAAAAATGAATTAAATGAAATAAAAAATATGATAAGAAAACTTGCCATATATGATTTTGATGATTAGTTTATTTATATCATTCGTCTATAACTTCATCATCAAATTATTTTACTAAATTTGATTTTTTTTTGTAGAGAATAAAAACAAGAATTGATCATTATAAATGACCATGAATATACGCGATCTCCCATTGTGGTTGAAGAGGTGTCTTATATACGACAATATTTCCAAGGTATTTGAGATACCAGTTGATGTTAGTGAAAAAATCTTGTGGCATTTGTCATCAAGGACACAAAAGAATAGTCACTTGATGATCACTGAACTGAAAGGTGAGATTCAAAAATATAATAGAGGAGAACATATAAAATTTAAAAAAGATGAAAGTGTATGGTATGATGATCCATTTTATGATCAATCTATTGGTCGGGGTGTAGAAGGTTCTGGGAGATACTGTCGTCGCCCGTGGTGGCCCGCCGCGTCAGAGACACGACTTGCAGTAGCAGGTCTTTGTCCCAGAGCATTCTGTGAATCATTTCTTCCTTGTGGCGGAGGTATCCGGGTATATGAATCTTTACTAGAAAGTTGTGATTTGGGTCAATCATTATTGAATTCAGGAAAAAATTTATACAATATGAACATTGGTAGAGTTATTTCACTGTGTAGATGTCGTATATATTTTGCGAATAAACAGATGAAAGACGCATGCGACCCATCGCGTTTAGACTCGTCTGGCAATGTACTAGAGTTACTAGTGTGTGATTTTTACGAAATTGTTGATCCACTACCGTGTTATGGATATGATAAACCAAAAAAATCTCACATTGAAAGAAAAGAACAATTTTACAAACATTCAGAAGGCATATCAGAAACTCTTCTTGAACAAGAAATGGAGTATTATTTGTATCTGATGAATGCAGCATTTTTGAAAGAGTTCCATTTGTCTACAAAATAATTAAACGGATATGAAATAATAAATTTTTTTTAATCTTTATAAATTTGATTTTTTTTTGTAGAGAATAAAACAAGAATTGATCATTATAAATGACCATGAATATGCGCGATCTCCCATTGTGGTTGAAGAGGTGTCTTATATACGACAATATTTCCAAGGTATTTGAGATACCAGTTGATGTTAGTGAAAAAATCTTGTGGCATTTGTCATCAAGGACACAAAAGAATAGTCACTTGATGATCACTGAACTGAAAGGTGAGATTCAAAAATATAATAGAGGAGAACATATACTATTTATGAAAGATGAAAGTGTATGGTTTGATGATCCATTTTATGATCACTCTATTGACCGGGGATCACGAGGATATTGGGGACGATATTATCCTGGTCGTCCAGTTGTCCCACATAGATTATCCCACTTATCCCTAGACAAAAAGATATCCAGCGTGGTTGAGAAACGAAAAGGATTTTGTCCTAGAGTATTTTGTGAATCATTTCTGCCTTGTGGTAATGGTAGACAGACATATGGACTTTTAATGGAGAATGACTTGGGTGAAGGAATGGTGACTTCAGGAAAAAATGTATACAATATGAACATTGGAAGATTCTTGTCATTATCTAAATGTTGTATCGATTTTGCAAATACCAATATGGAGTCATGTATCCCACAACATGAAGAGTGGGTGCCGGGGCGAGTGGGTGCGAGTGAATTTTATGAACATGTTGAACCACAAATTAGAGGATCGGGTTCTTGTATGTCTCTGAAAAATAAAAGAGAACATTTTTACCAGCATTCAGGGATAACAGCAGAACTTCTAGAAGAAGAATCAGAGTATTATATATATCTCATTAAGAGTTCATTGTTGAAAGCATTGCCACTGAAAGATATTAGTAAGTATATATAATATTCGTTTATCTGTTCTGAAAGGATGATTCACATTAGAACACAAAAGATGTAAATATATGATTGCTTTTGACGGTGACTTCACTATAAAAATTAACAGTGATTGACTATTTACCCATTAGTTTTTCATTAAATAAATTTATATTTTTTAAGTAATATAACTAAATTTGAAACAGATTTAAAATATTTTTTTAAAAAAGATATTTAAAATTTGAATTAATATTTAATTAATATGACTTTTGATTACAAAGTTCTAAAAGTAGATAGAGAATGTGATACATCCACGAATAATCTAAAGAGGAAATATAATAAACTCGTGATATCGTATAATAAGAATCCATCACAAGATAAACTTACGAGAATTAATACTCTTAAAGGAATACTATTCCCTACCAAACCGTTCATTCGTGAAAAATGTTTTTCCAAAAAAAAAGTAGATTGTAACATTATGAGATTTGTTCGGAATGATAAGAATCTTGCTCGCCAATTAGATGGTAGAGCATGGACAAGTTATACCTTGTTATCCAATATATTTCCTGAAGAAATTACAAAAATGATTATTAAATTATGTAATTTTGATGATTTTATTATGGATATCCCAAAAGATGTTTATTTATTTGCAAGAATATATTATAAAAATATGGAAGAAAAAGAACGTATGATTAAATTATATAAAAAAAATAAACAAATTAAAAATCTCATAAATAATCTTCATTCTAAAAAAAATAAAAAATAGAATTAATTAAAACTTAAAATTATTTAAATATTTTTTTTTATTTTGATAATTTAAATTTATTATTATTATTATTATTATTATAAATAATTTTATCTAAATCGATATGTTCATCCTTATCTTTTAATATTTCTATTTGATATTTTTTCATATATGGTGAACAAATATCTTCACCTAGTTCACCATCAATTGTTCCTTCCATACATAGTTCATAAAGAATATCCTCATTATAAGATACCCAATCAATCTGATCATAAATACCTGATGATTTTAATTCTTTAAAAAGTTTATAATAATCTTTAATTGAATTACCAATATTTTCTAATAATTCGTCTTTGACATATCGTTTATTATTATATAATTGAATATTATTATTATTTATATTATTTATATTATTTGTTAATAGGTATGTATTTTTACCCTTTTCTTTTGTGTCAAATATAAATCGTGGTTTAGAATATACAGAATGAATGTAGTATATAATCAACATATAATATTTCATTAGTAATTTTATTTATTTATTTATTTTTTAAAATCAAATTTGAAAATATTCACAGAATAAATTTGATTTTGTAATTGTTTTAAATTACAAACAAGTTATTGCTGATTTAGTTATCACAAAACAAAGCGAACTATCAAACACATCTATGGCCGACCACCAGAAACTCATACAAGAGATGAATGTACATCTCTTGGAGAGTGACCATCAACTTTACTACCAGAATTTGGTGAAGCGTACCAACCCGAGAAATTCTTCTTACCTGAAAGATATTATGAATGATACAACGTCGTTTCATTCATTTAACTCTCCGGCGATTATTCAATTGGCATATTTGGTTGGCGACCTCCGGCTCCACGGGCCGGAATTGGCATACCTCAACTTCTACGGCAAAAATTCAAGTATCTCTGACGACGAGGGATGCCTGATTTTGGATGCAATGCTTCTCGCCGGCGCTGACATCTATGTTGAGAATTTCTATGAAGAGAACATACTAGAATGTCTCAAACACGAACACACACTTACCGCCCGAAAAAACAATGAAAAATTCAAATTGAAGATTGAGAAACTCTTCCAAACTACTGCGCGTCCAGACCGTAAAGGCAAAGGTAGGTATGTCCCTCCACCCCCGCCAGCGGGACCTCTCGCAGGATAATTGTCAAGATATTAAATAAACGGAAAAAAAATATAGTTTATATTCATTTAACTAAATTTGATAAATAATATAATTTTTTTTTAATATATAAATATGTCTTTTGATAGTTTATCTCAAATAGAGATAGAAATGTATGCAAATTTTCACAGAATGGATAAAAAATTAAGTAAAAATGATAGAGACATATTACATAATATTATACATAGCCGACATCCAGATAGAATTGTTTATGGTGTTCTAATTAAGAATCCTTACGCAGGAATTTGGACAGATGAAATCAGAGATGATATTATAAAACAACTGGAACGGATACGCGACAAATATAATTTAAGAGTATATGAAAATGAACAAAATATAAAACTAAAAATATTATCCGTGATTTAATGCTTGAAAATGACCGATTAAAAAAGAAAAATAATTATAATTTCGTTGAAAAATACGCAAAAAATATGGAAAAGATTACAGGATTATCAGGTAAAACACCTGAAAAAGCACAAGAAATATATAAAATAATAAAAGATGAATTACAAGGTTTGGCAGATATTGATACTGAATTAGATCATCTTAGAAGACTATATGATGTTTTAAGGAAGAAAAAATGGATAAAATGTCTTGAATTTTCTGATAAAGTTATAGAAGAAGAATTACCAGATCGCGATGATTTATACAAAGAGAGACAATTAACTTATAATTTTCATAATGAATTAGTATTAACTAGAATTATAGGGAAAGAAGTAGAACGCAAGGGATGGATACCAGATATTTCAACAATCTATAACAAAAATGATAGACTTGTATATATTAATGATTATTTAAAAAAGAACTTGCCATTTAATAAAATTAATAATTAATAATTAAGTTATTAAATTTGATAAATAATATAATTTTTTTTTAATATATAAATATGGACATTGAGAA
>ERZ807291.1605-NODE-1605-length-36132-cov-81.460792_pt1 | contig 36132 bp, 36 predicted proteins | sample MGYA00521257_ERZ807291 | MGnify/ENA primary metagenome ERZ807291 (study PRJEB31413, sample SAMN03169783) | marine metagenome | biome: Marine; feature: Water; material: Subsurface seawater | place: North Sea | collected 2011-04-28 | depth 1 m m ...
TGGTTGCAGAATGAATGACCAAGTCTGCTCCAAATTTAATGGGTTGTTGTAAATAAGGTGTCGCAAAACAATTATCAATGATTAAAATCAAATTGTGTTTTTTAGCTACTTCACCTAAGTATGCTAAATCGAGAATGTCAACTCCCGGATTCGTGGGCGTTTCGGCATACAAAATCTTTGTGTTCGGCTGAATTAAGCTCGTTATCGTTTCTGGTTCCTCTACCTTAAAATAAGAAGTTTCAATATTCCACTTAGGCAAATACTTTGTGAATAAACTGTGTGTTGCACCAAAAACAGAGCGGGCTGAAACAACATGATCTCCAGCATTGAGCAGGGCTGCAAAGGTTCCGTATATAGCGCCCATTCCCGTAGAAAAAGAAACGCCATCTTCGGCACCTTCCATATCGGCAATTTTCTGAATAAGCTCAGACGTGTTGGGATTGGAGTAACGACTGTACATATTACGCTTTTTCTCTTCTGCAAAAGACGCGCGCATATCCTCAGCATCCTCAAACACAAAACTTGATGTGAGGTGAATGGGTGTGGAATGTTCTAAATATTGAGAACGTTCCATTTGTGTTCTAATGGCTTTTGTTTCTAATTTTTGACTCATACCGTTACACCGTTTACTACAATTATTTGATTGATGATGATGTTCGGATCCAAGGATTTAGAAACAGAACAATATTTTTCAAAAGAAAGTTGCGATGCTCGCTTTGCTTTTTCGGGAGTAATATCATCTCCTTCTAGAAAAAGGGTAACATTGATTCCTTGAAAAGGAGCAGGAACTGCATTTGCATCTCGAATACCCTCTACTTCCATTCTTAAAGTAACCGGATTGATGCGTTGCTTATTTAAAATTGCCACAATATCGATACTACTACATCCAGCAACTCCCATTAGCAAAACTTCCATGGGGCTTATTCCTTCGACCTTGCCTTCTGTTTTGGATTTGTTATCCATAAGGACGGTTAGGTCATTTGAACTTTTCGCTTCGAAAAGGTAATCTTGATTGATACGGTTTAAAGATATTTTCATGTTTTTTAATTTTAATTAAAAATGGGATGTAAAAGGGGTACTACTTTTTCTGATTCCATCAAAAAGGCATCATGACCATAATCAGAATGAATGGTTTGATGGTTGATTGTTACGCCAACCTCTTTGGCTCTTCGAACTGTTTCTTGGTCTTCTGATAAAGGAAAAAAGAGATCGCTGTCTATAGAGAATATATAAATCGATGCTTTGATGGACTGTATTATATCTTCAAACGATTCTCCGTTTCGGGTTATATCGATGGAACCAAGTACATGATTCATGGTTTTATATGCTTGCAACTGAAAGCGCTCCGTAAGCTTTTCTCCATGATGTGTCAACCAAGACTCTACATTAAAAACACCCAGATCTTCATTTACAGTACGATTGAATCGCAGCTTAAAAGATTCTGGTGTTCGATAGCACAACATGGCGTGCATACGTGCAATTTCAAGCGGTTTTGGATTGGTTGCAAGAATTTGTTTCTGTAAAAAAGTATTGGCGATCATCCAATCAGTTGATTTCCAATCCCCTCCTACCGGGATGAGATTTGTAATGAAATTTGGAAACAAAGCCGCCATTTCCCAAGCAATGCCAGCTCCCAAAGAACCACCTATTACAGTGTGTAAATGTCCAATTCCAAGGAGTTTTAAACCCTCGTGAAAAAAACTAGCAATAGTCCCTGCATTCCATGTTTCAAAATCATCGATTAAAATTCCATCAAAACCATTACCCGGAACATTAAACGAAACTATAGCGAACTTCCTCGTATCAATAGACTTTCCTACACCAATAAGATCATTCCACCAGCCAAACGCTCCAGTCACTCTAGAATCACCCGTTAGTGGATGATTCACCAAGATAACCGGGGCGCTAAGATAATCCTGTCCAAAAGACTGAAAACTAAGCTTAACACCGCTTGCTAGCGTTAATTGATGAATCCCATTATTGAGGTGGGTTGTATTCATTTTATTATTTAAAAAGCTTGTTTTAAGTCATTTTTCAAATCCTCAACATCTTCTAACCCTATGGATAAGCGCACTAAATCTTGTGTCACTCCAGTAGTCTCCTGTGCTTCCGCGTTCAGCTGTTGATGCGTTGTACTTGCCGGGTGAATGATTAAAGATTTTGTGTCACCAATATTTGCTAATAGAGAAAAAATACTGGTTTTATCTGCAACTTTTTTAGCAGCTTCAAAACCTCCTTTTAAGCCAAATGTTACGATACCACTCTGACCTTTTGGCAAGTATTGTTTTGCTAAATCACTGTATTTACTAGAAGCTAATCCGGGGTAATTTACCCATGCAACTTCCTCTTGTGCTTCTAACCATTGTGCAATTTCCAATGCATTTTTAGAATGTTGACTCATACGAAGAGACAATGTTTCTAAGCCTTGAATAATCTGAAAACTATTGAATGGGCTTAATGCCGCACCAAAATCACGAAGACCTTCAATACGAACCTTAGCAATAAAAGCTGCTGGCCCTAAAACCTCATGATACACTAATCCGTGGTAACCTGCAGATGGCTCTGTAAATTCAGGAAACAATCCATTACTATAATCAAAGGTACCAGCATCGATGATGACACCTCCTAAAGAAGTTCCGTTTCCATTGATGTACTTTGTGAGTGAATGAATTACAATATTAGCGCCCTGTTCGATTGGGTTTAATAAAGCTGGAGTTGCAACAGTATTATCCACAATAAAAGGCACTTTGGCTTTTTTAGAGTATGCTGCTATTGCTTTTAAATCCAATACATCTAGCTTCGGATTCCCAAGAGATTCTGCAAAAAATGCGCGGGTATTGTCTTGAACTGCTGCTTCAAAATTTGCAGGATCACTAGGATCTACAAAAGTAGTGGTGATTCCCAAACGTGGAAGAGTAACATTCAATAAGTTATACGTCCCACCATAAAGGCTACTTGAAGCTACGATATGATCTCCTGCTTTCAATAAAACCATTAAGGCTGTTGAAATTGCTGCGGTTCCAGACGCAGTAGAAACTGCTGCAATTCCGCCTTCAAGAGCTGCTAATCTTTGTTCTAAAACATCATTAGTAGGATTATTTAGTCGCGTATATATGTATCCTGGCTCTGCTAAAGAGAATAAATTAGCCGCCTGATCTGAATCATTGAAAACATAAGCTGTAGATTGATATATAGGCACCGCTCGTGTACCTTGTGTGTTGCTTATATCGTGACCCGCATGAAGGGATTTTGTTTGAAAGTTTAGGTTTTCCATTTTTAAATTAAGTTAAATTCTTTTTTTATTTCATTAATATGATCTAGTTTCTCCCAAGTAAACAGCTCAACTTCTTGAGTGATTTTACCGCTGTATGGAGATTCAAAAGTTTTGGTTATCGTTCTGGGCTCACGACCCATATGTCCATATGCTGCTGTTTCAGAATAAATCGGAGTACGCAATTTCAAACGTTGTTCAATACCGTAAGGAGTTAAATCAAAAAGAGAAATGATTTTTTCTGCAATTGCGCCATCTGTTAATTTCACCTTAGACTTTCCATAGGTGTTTACTGCAATAGAAGTAGGTTGTGCCACTCCGATCGCATAACTCAATTGGACTAAAAGCTCGTCAGCTATACCAGCAGCTACTAAGTTTTTGGCTATATGTCGAGATGCATAGGCAGCACTTCGATCAACTTTACTTGGATCTTTTCCACTAAAGGCACCACCACCGTGTCCACCTTTACCTCCGTAAGTATCGATAATTATTTTTCGCCCTGTTAATCCGGTATCTCCGTGAGGCCCTCCAATCACAAACTTCCCAGTTGGGTTGATGTGGTAGGTTATTTGATCATCGAAAAGAAGCTGAATACGTTCTGGCAATTGCGCTTTTACTCGAGGGATTAAAAGAGTAATTAAATCGCTTTTAATTTTCGCCAACATCGCATCATCATCTGAATCAAAAGGATCGTGTTGAGTCGAAATTACTATGGTATCGATGCGGATTGGTGAATCGTTATCATCGTATTCTATAGTTACTTGCGATTTTGCATCGGGACGCAAATAGGTAATATCCTTCATCTCCCTTCTTAGAGCTGCTAATTCGATCAACAACTTATGAGATAAATCGAGTGCTAAAGGCATGTAGTTGTCGGTCTCATTGGAAGCATATCCAAACATGATTCCTTGATCCCCAGCACCTTGGTTTTTCTTATCTCCACGTTCAACTCCTTGGTTGATTTCTTGAGACTGTTCGTGGATGAGGGATATCACGCCACAAGAATCACCACTGAACTGGTATTCTCCTTTGGTGTATCCAATTTTATTAATAGTATCCCGCGCTATTTTCTGAACATCAAGGTAGGTGCTACTCTTAACTTCTCCTGCTAATACTGCTTGACCAGTAGTTACTAAAGTTTCGCACGCGACTTTACTTTCTGGGTCAAAAGCTAAAAAGTTATCAATTAGCGCATCACTAATTTGATCAGCTACTTTGTCTGGATGTCCTTCGCTTACGGATTCTGAGGTAAAAAAATATGACATTTAAATTGCTTTCGGGAAGGATTTGAAGATTACTTCGTTGTGAAAGCAACACTGGTTTAGCATTTTTTTAATGAGGTCTGCAATCAGTCAAATCCTTCCTCAGTTGAGGTGCAAAACTAAAACATAATTTTAAAATATAAAATGTTTTTGCGTTAAAATATTTTATTCATCCTGACAAAAATCCTTTTATGTTTCAAAAATTACTGCTATTTTGCATGTGCCAATGAGAAATCATCCTCATGATCTGACTCAATAAGTAAAACTATAATTATGCATTTAGCAATAGCCGGAAACATAGGTGCCGGAAAAACTAGCCTTACTGATTTACTTTCAAAACACTACAAATGGCAAGGGCATTTCGAAGAAGTTGTCGAAAACCCCTACCTAGATGACTTTTATCATCAGATGGAACGGTGGTCTTTTAACCTTCAAATTTACTTCCTAAACAGTCGTTTTGGTCAGCTCATCGAAATTCAAAAGAGTGGTAAAAACGTGATTCAAGATCGAAGTATTTATGAGGACGCACATATTTTTGCACCCAATTTACATGCGATGGGACTACTTTCACAAAGGGATTATCAAAACTATAAATCCTTATTTGAGTTGATGGAAAATATGGTTACTGGACCTGATTTAATGATTTATTTACGCTCCAGTATTCCAAATTTGGTTGGCAACATTCACAAGAGAGGAAGAGAATTTGAAAACTCTATTAGTATCGATTATTTAAGCCGCTTGAATGAACGTTACGAGGCTTGGATTCATAATTACGATAAAGGGAAACTATTAATCATCGATGTCGATGAACTCGATTTCGTAGACACACCTGCCGATATGAAATCAATCATTGATCGGATTGATTCGAAAATAAAGGAATTATCCTAAAACAAAAAAACCGGCTGTAAGCCGGTTTTTTTTATATGTAAAAAGAAAAAGTATTAATGTTCTACGTGTAGTTTCACATCTTTTATTGCAGCAATTGTAGCCTCAACTTCTGCTTCTGTTCCTTTTAATTTTTTAACTTTAGCTTTAACTGTTCCATCTTCGGAAGTAGTTGTAGTAATTGTAGCTTCCATCATATCCGTTTCTGAAGCCACAACCTCAACTTGGATTTCTTGAGCAACAGCAGCTTCAACATCATGCGATCCAATAATTGGAGCAATCACTAAACTCACCAAACACGTAAGTTTAATTAAAATATTCATTGACGGTCCAGAAGTATCTTTAAAAGGATCTCCAACCGTATCACCAGTTACAGCAGCCTTATGTGCTTCTGAACCTTTGTAGGTCATCTCACCTTTAATTTCAACACCAGCTTCGAATGATTTCTTAGCATTATCCCATGCACCACCAGCATTGTTTTGAAAAATAGCCCACATTACTCCACTCACACAAACTCCAGCCATATAACCTCCTAAAGGTTCAGCTCCGAATAATACACCAACAATGATTGGTGTAATGATTGTAAGTAAGCCCGGTAAAATCATTTCTCTTAAGGCAGCTTTGGTAGAAATATCTACACACTTTGCATATTCTGGAACACCAGTTCCTTCCATAATTCCTGGAATCTCTCTGAATTGTCTACGAACTTCTTCAACCATTTCCATGGCAGCTTTTCCAACAGACTCCATTGCTAGAGCAGAAAAAACAACCGGTATCATTCCACCTACAAAAAGCATGGCCAACACATCGGCTTTGAAAATATTAATTCCATCAATTCCTGTGAAAGTTACATAAGCAGCAAACAAAGCTAAAGCAGTTAAAGCAGCAGAAGCAATTGCAAAACCTTTTCCAACAGCAGCAGTAGTATTTCCTACAGAATCTAAAATATCGGTACGCTCTCTGACTTCAGGAGCTAATTCACTCATTTCAGCAACACCTCCTGCGTTATCCGCAATGGGTCCAAAAGCATCGACAGCCAACTGCATTGCAGTTGTTGCCATCATAGCAGATGCAGCAAGCGCTACACCATAAAAACCAGCTAAGGCATACGAACCATAGATTGCAGCAGCAAATAAGATAACAGATAAGAAGGTAGATTTCATTCCAACAGCAAGACCTGCAATGATATTGGTTGCAGCTCCAGTAGAACTGTTCTCAACGATATCCATTACTGGTTTTTTACCTAAACTCGTGTAATAAGCTGTTACCATAGAAATTAATGCACCTACAGCAAGTCCAATACAAGCAGCCCAGAATACATTTAATGACGATATTGATTTGTATCCTTCACCGAAGAATTTCATATTCATTGTTTCTGGCAACATCCAATCGATAAGGAAATAACATGCAACAAGCGTAATTGCTATTGCAGCCCAGTTTCCTAAATCCAAAGCCATTTGCACTTTAGACTCTTTAGCATCATTCGAAGAAATCTTAACAAAGAATGTTCCGATGATCGAAGCTAAAATACCAACTCCAGCGATTACTATTGGAAGTAATATTGGTCCCATATTGTTGAATGAATCTGTAAACTGACCGTTCAAAGACATATCACGAATAAGGTAATTTCCTAAAACCATTGCTGCAAGAACTGTTGCTACGTAAGAACCGAATAAATCAGCTCCCATTCCCGCAACATCGCCAACATTATCTCCTACATTATCTGCAATAGTTGCAGGGTTACGAGGATCATCTTCAGGAATTCCTGCTTCTACTTTACCTACTAAATCTGCACCAACATCAGCTGCTTTGGTATAAATACCCCCACCAACACGAGCAAACAATGCAATAGATTCTGCACCCAAAGAAAAACCTGCTAAGGTTTCGAGTACGATAGTCATGTTGTTATAAAAAGATCCATCTTGACCCAGAAACTGTCCAACTAAAAACATAAACAATAAGGTTAATCCAAGTACAGCAAGACCTGCTACTCCTAGTCCCATTACTGTTCCTCCACCAAATGAAACTGCTAGTGCTTTGGGCAAACTTGTCTTAGCTGCTTCTGCAGTTCGTGCGTTTGCATCAGTTGCGATTCGCATTCCGATGTTTCCAGCCAAAGCTGAAAAGAAAGCTCCGAACACAAATGCTGGCACAATCATCCAGCTAGTAGTATCTACTGCCACTGAAATTCCGAAAAGAGCAACAGAAGCGATGATGACAAAAATGAATAATAAGCGGTACTCAGCATTAAGGAAAGCAAGTGCGCCTTCTTTTATAGCCTTCGATATCTCTTGCATTCTCTCACTTCCAGCGGCTTGTTTCTTTACCCAGCTTGCGCGCATAAACATATACACTAAACCTACAACTGCTAAAATTAGTGGTAAGTAAATAACATTTTGTTCCATAATAGTTTTTAAATAGTTTGTAATATGACCCGTATTAAAGATCTTTTATTTTTTAAAATACACGACTTTTTTAACTGCAGCAATTACATCTTCACTGTTCGGAAGCCATTCTTTAAATAGAACAGGAGAAAATGGTGCTGGTGTATCGGCAGTATTTATTTTTTCGATCGGGGCATCTAAATAATCAAACACTTCGTTTTGTACTTGGTAGGTTATTTCAGTAGAAACATTTCCAAAAGGCCATGCTTCTTCTAATATTACTAGACGATTGGTTTTTTTAACAGAAGTGAAAATTGATTCTATATCCAATGGTCTAACAGTTCTTAAATCTATAATTTCACAAGAGATGCCTTCTTTTTCAAGAGCATCTGCTGCGGTATAAGCTTCTTTGATAATTTTACCAAACGACACAATTGTCACATCGGCACCTGTTCGTTTAATGTCAGCAACTCCAATTGGAAGGATATATTCTTCTTCAGGAACTTCTCCTTTATCGCCATACATTTGTTCAGACTCCATAAAAATTACAGGGTCATTATCACGAATGGCTGCTTTTAGAAGTCCTTTAGCATCGTAGGGGTTTGAAGGCACAATAACCTTAAGACCTGGACAGTTAGCGTACCAGCTTTCAAAGGCTTGTGAGTGTGTTGCTGCAAGTTGTCCGGCAGAAGCCGTTGGGCCTCTGAATACGATTGGACAGGGAAATTGTCCGCCCGACATTTGACGAATTTTTGCTGCATTATTAATAATTTGATCAATACCAACAAGGGCAAAATTAAAGGTCATGAATTCGATGATTGGTCTGTTACCAGTCATGGTAGAACCAACACCTATTCCAGCAAAACCAAGTTCAGAGATAGGAGTGTCAATGACACGTTTTTCTCCAAATTCGTCCAACATACCTTTAGAAGCTTTGTAGGCTCCATTGTATTCTGCAACCTCTTCACCCATTAGGTAAATGGATTCGTCGCGGCGCATTTCCTCACTCATTGCCTCGCAGATGGCTTGTCTAAACTGTAATACTTTCATACGATCTTTTCTTCAAGATTTTTAATAGGTGGGCAAATTTAAGTTTTTTAACTGTATATAAAAAACCTAATGCAGCAAGAAGTTAGTTGGAGAATTAAAAATTCGAAGATTTTAAAAGCATTTTTTTAAAAAAGAACTAATTTCACAGTTGGAAAATGATGTTATGGATTTGATAAAACTTAAAATTATTGGTGTTTCTTATACCCAAGCTCAAACCGGTGCTTATGCACTTATACTAAGTGAGGACGAAGGTAATCGAAGACTTCCTATTGTTATTGGAGGATTTGAAGCAGAAGCCATCACTGTTGGTTTAGAAAACGACATTGTTCCCCCTCGACCCTCTACGCATGATTTATTCATTAGCCTATTGGATCGTTTCGAAATCACAATCAAACAAGTCATCATCCACAAACTTGTTGATGGGGTGTTCTTTTCAAGTTTAATTTGTGAACGTGACAATATTGAAGAAATCATTGATGCACGAACTTCTGACGCGATTGCATTGGCTATTCGATTTGATGCTCCTGTTTTTACTTATGAGAACATCATGAAAAAAGCAAGTTACTCCGATGACAACAATGTAAACGAGCCACAGGCAGAAGACAAAAACTGGATCAAGAATTTCATTAAAGAACAAGAACCAAAAGAAGATGTTCTTAAAAATCTTACCGCTACCTCTAGTAAAGATCTCAATGCAATGCTTGCAAAACTTGTGAAATCTGAAAGCTACGAAGCGGCTGCAAAAATAAGAGATGAACTTTCTAGAAGGAAATAAACTCCAGTTGTTAACGATTCCTTTTAATAACTATTCGAAAACTACCATCATTCCAAAAGTATAAAAATCTACTTTTGAACATAATCATATTCAATGCAACAATATTTAGATCTTATTCGCCATATTCAAGCCGAAGGTGTTGAAAAAACTGACCGAACCGGTACAGGAACCAAGAGTGTATTTGGGTATCAAATGCGCTTTGATCTCGCCAAGGGTTTCCCAATGGTCACTACAAAGAAGCTGCATCTGAAATCCATCATTCATGAATTATTATGGTTTTTGAAGGGCGATACCAACATCCAGTATCTTCAAGAAAACGGAGTTCGTATATGGAATGAATGGGCCGATGAAAAAGGAAACCTAGGCCCTGTGTACGGATACCAATGGCGTAATTGGAATGGCGAAGAAATTGATCAGATTAAAGACATCATTCATACACTGAAAACTTCACCAGACAGTAGACGCATGTTAGTTTCTGCATGGAATCCGAGTGTTTTGCCTGATACTTCAAAAAGTTTTGCCGAGAATGTTGCAAACAATAAAGTAGCACTTCCCCCTTGTCATGCCTTTTTTCAATTCTATGTTGCAGACGGAAAGCTTTCCTGTCAGTTATACCAAAGAAGTGCTGATGTATTTTTAGGTGTGCCCTTTAACATTGCATCCTATGCATTGTTGACCCTAATGATGGCTCAAGTTTGTGGCTTAGAAGCTGGTGACTTTGTTCACACCTTTGGTGATGCTCATATTTACTCCAACCACAAGGAACAGATTGAATTGCAATTGTCTCGAACTCCAAAATCGCTACCTACTATGAAGATGAATCCAGAGATTAAGGATTTGTTTGCGTTTACTTTTGAGGATTTTGAACTAGTAGACTACGATCCCTATCCGTTGATCAAAGGAGCAGTTGCTATTTAGTAGCTTGATCGATTACGTTCAATAAATGATCGACTTCCTCTCGGGTGTTATAAAAGTGTACCGAAACTCGAACTCCTACCCCACGTTTAACACATCGGATGTTTTCTTTGATCAATGCATCGTGAACTGCATTGCTTATTTTTAAAGTAAAAATCGAAGAATGCTCTTTGCGATCGGCAATAAAACCTTCCAAAAGGTTACGTTTTTTTAAAGCTTCAAAAAAGTATACCGCCAATTCTTTTTTCTTTTTAAAAAGTGCTTCTATATCGTACGATAACAATTCTTCTATCGCAAAACCAAGAGAGCCCATTGCCAATGGAGATTTATGTCCGCGATCCAAAAGTTCAAGAACATCTTCTTTTGTAATATTCAGCTGACTCAATAGGCTTTTTTTTAAGCACATAAAACCATTTCCATAGCTAGCTAGCAGCCATTTATATCCGCTCCCAAAAATGCCGTCGACAGCACTTTGATCGAAATCAAAAGGTTCAGCTCCTATAAGCTGTGTACCATCGACAAGGATGAGTAAGGATGGAAATTCTTTTTTTATCGTATGAAGAAATTCCATATCGAACAGAAGTCCTGAGTTATACTGAACAGCACTAAACGCAAAGACCTCGGATTTATTTTTTCGCAACTCCGCTAATACAGAAACCTCAACTTCGTTTTGCAGAGAAATTTCGGTATAGTCAAATTGATGATCCGCAACCATTTGCGTTATGGCAGGATAATCATCTTTGAGAAGCAGGAATCTATAGTCTTTGGGAATTTTAAATAAAAAAGCTTGTAGTCCTACGGAACAACTAGAAGCCAAAAAAACCTGATCAACTTCTGTGTGCATCAAACGTGCAACTTGTAATTGTGCGTTGGTTTCTAGAGCAACCGCTTGATTGCTTTTGAACTGGTCAACTTGAACAGCGTAGTTTTGATCTGTAGCCCTTCTCCATTCCAATAAAGAGGAAGAAACCACCCCAGTATAAGCAGTATTCAGGTAAGTACAGTCTTTTAAGGTAGGGTACTTGTTTTTTAGATCACTGGGAATCATGAAAGTCAATGTGTTTGATTTAAATACAGTGTAAATATAACAAACAAAACAAAACCCTTTGGTGATATTTTGAGGGAACACTTTGTTATTCAACTTATTTTTACGGTCTTTGTACTCGATTGTAGGCGTAGCTTTTTTAAAGCTACTAATCGTAAAACAACTACTTTAAATAGAATGCAAGAAGGAATAAAATCTCAAAACGAACACGTCTTATACGAAGAGGAGTTGGTTACAAAAAAAAGCAACACTATGCTAGAAAAGAAAACGATTACCCTCATTGCTGCAGCTGCAGAAAACGATGCTCTTGGTAAAGACAATGACTTAATCTGGCACATCTCGGAAGACTTAAAACGTTTCAAACGACTGACTACAGGGCATGCAATAATCATGGGACGAAAGACCTTCGAATCCATGCCAAAAGCATTACCCAATCGGACTAATATTGTGTTGACAAAAAATGCTGCTTACAAAGCAGAAGGAGCGGTTGTTGCTTCTTCAATTGAAGAAGCCTTGGCGTTGGCTGAAGATGACACGCAGCCTTTTGTAATTGGAGGAGCTCAGATATACTCGCTCTTTATGAATCATTGTGATCGAATTGAGCTCACAAGGGTACATCACGAATTTGATGCAGATGTCTTTTTTCCAAAAATTGACAACTCAAAATGGAATATTAGCTCCGAAGAATTTGTATCAAAAACAGAAAACCAACCTTACGACTACACCTATATAACTTACGACAAAAAATAACCTATGAAAGCATTTTTATTTCCTGGACAAGGAGCTCAATTTCCTGGAATGGGAAAAGACATTTACGAAGCATCTGAAGAAGCGAAAACCTTATTCCACCAAGCCAATGAAATCCTTGGGTTTAATATAACGGATATTATGTTTGGCGAAGATGCAGACGCATTGAAACAAACCCAAGTTACGCAACCGGCTATATTTTTACACTCTGTTATTTTGAGTAATGTAATGGGTACATCATTCAATCCCGATTGTGTAGCAGGTCATTCACTGGGAGAGTTCTCAGCTCTAGTAGCTGCTCAGGCACTTAGCTTTGAGAATGGACTGAAACTGGTTCATCAGCGAGCATTGGCCATGCAAGATGCTTGTGACCAAGTTCCTGGAACCATGGCTGCTGTATTAGGTCTCGAGGACCACATCATTGAAGAAGTTTGTGCAAGCATATCAGGAATTGTAGTCGCTGCAAATTATAACTGTCCCGGTCAGTTGGTTATTTCTGGAGAAAAAGAAGCCATTGCTTTGGCATGTGAAGCCATGAAAGAAGCTGGTGCAAAACGTGCACTTCAACTTCCGGTTGGAGGAGCGTTTCACTCTCATTTAATGGAACCTGCAAAAACAAAACTAGCAGCTGCGATTGAGAAAACTAATATTCAGGATCCAATTTGCCCAGTGTATCAAAACGTAGTTGCAACTGGAATTACAGATGCTGCAACTATTAAAACGAATTTAATCGCGCAACTTACAGCTCCCGTTCGCTGGACGCAAAGCGTGCAACAAATGCTAAGCGATGGTGCCTCTTCCTTTGTAGAAGTTGGACCAGGAAAAGTACTGCAAGGTTTGGTAAAAAAAATCGACCGCTCCGCAGAAACAAGCTCGGGAACGATCGGTTAAATTATTTGTTTTTATAAACCACTCCGTTTTTCATCACAAAGGTGATGTTTTCTAAGGTTGCTATTTCATCCAAAGCATTGGCGTCTGAAGCAACGATGTCAGCATAAAATCCTGCTTTTATTTGACCTAGTTTATCTTCGTTATCCAATAAAGCTGCATTGACAACAGTAGCCGATTGAAGCGCTTCGCTGGCTGGCATTCCAACCTCAACCATATAGCCAAATTCTTTAGCATTGAGTCCATGAGGGAATACGCCTGCATCTGTACCAAAAGCAATTGGCACTCCAAGACCATAGGCTTTCTTAAAAGTCGCTTGGATTTTTGGTCCAACTTTCAATGCCTTAGGAACTATAATAGCTGGATAATACCCTGGGATTTTAGCTTTTTCGACTACCTGTTTTCCTGCGGTGATTGTAGGAACCAAATAAGCTTGTTTCTCTTTCATCAATTCCATGGTACGTTTACTCATTAGCGTTCCATGTTCAATGGTTTTAACACCAGAAGCAACCGCTCTGTACATACCTTCATCTCCGTGTGCATGAGCAGCAACCTTCATTCCATAATCTTTTGCCGTAGTCGTAATAGCCTTGATTTCTTCTTTTGTAAACTGTGGATTTTCTCCACTCTTTGCTACACTTAAAACTCCACCCGTAGCAGTTATTTTTATCCAATCAGCTCCATTTTTATATCGCTGACGCACTGCTTTTCTTGCATCTTCAACAGAATTAACAACACCATCTTTGGGTCCGGGATCTCCTTGAAAAGCTGCTTTGTTTCCGTTGGTTGGATCTCCATGTCCTCCAGTGGAGGCTAAGGTTTTTCCTGCAGTAAAAATACGTGGCCCAGGAGTTTTTCCTTTGTCAATTGCATTACGTAGGGCAATATTTACTCCTGAACCACCCATGTCGCGAACGGATGTGAACCCGGCCATAAGGGAACGTTTAGCATAAACCGCAGCATCATAAGCTACATCTGCTTCGTTTAAACGGTATCGATTCAAGTATGCCTGCGGATTCGATTCCGATTCAATATGTACATGCATATCAATAAAACCGGGGTATACCGTTTTTGTTTTCAAATCAATAAGCTGTATAGCGTCAGAATCAGCAGCAGTATAACCTTTGTTGATTTCAGTAATAAGGTTGCCTTCTACCACAATGGTTTGTTCTTTTTTCATTTTCCCTGATGCACTATCAAAAACTTGACCGCAGTACAGGTATGTTGTTTGTGCTACTAGTCCGAAGGACATTAAAAAAGATAAAACGTAAATAATTTTCTTCATAACAGTAATGTTTTGGATGAAGATACTATTTTCGCACATACTTTAAAACGACTTCCAATATCAATTTTGACTTTTGAAAAAAAAACTAATTCATTTCTTATCCTCCATTTTTCCCAACGTATTTGTTTCTATTGCGTATAAACACCTTACAACTCCACAAGTTCACAAGTTACGTCAACACGAAGCCCTCATATTGAACAAAGCTGAGCAAACTGATTTTCCTTTTGAAGATTTTATCATAAAAACCTATCGTTGGGGAACAGGACCTAAAGCGGTTTTATTAGTTCACGGTTGGGAAGGACAAGCAGGTAATTTTGCAGATTTAATTGAACTTTTAATTGTAAATGACTATACCGTTTATGCTTTTGATGGCCCAGGACATGGAGCGAGTTCAAAAGGTGAAACAAGTCTTTTTAAATTCACTAGTCTGGTTGGTGCACTAATCGAAAAATACAATGTTAAAAAAATAGTGAGTCACTCTTTTGGAGGTGTTGCAACTACAATTCACCTAGGTAGGTCTCCTGAAATTGCTATTGATCGATATGTATTGTTTACTACACCCAATCGTTTTGAAAATCGAATTGAGTTTGTAGCTGAAACGGTCGGTGTATCCGATCGAGTAATAAAAAGGCTAATAAAAAAAATAGAGCAGGAAGAAGGAATTATTGTCAGTGAAATGAATGTTGCAGAATATGCTGTAAAATCCCAAGTTAAAAAAGCACTCATCCTACATGATACAAATGACCGCGTTTTATCTGTAGAACAATCGAAAGAAGTCAATGCGCTTTGGGAAGAAGCTACTTTGGAAGAGGTCACAGGAACAGGACATTACAGAATTTTGAGGACAGAGACTGTTCTAAAAAGAGCAGTAGATTTTTTGAATAACTAAAAACAAAACGCTTGGATCGATTTTTTGAGGATTTTAAGTATATTAAACTCCCAAATCAAATCATTATCCATGAATTGCGTTTATCGAAATTATCTACTTTCTTCCCTATTTGCAGTTATTTTCACATATGGCTTTCACGAGCTTGGTCATTGGTTTGCTTACACCCTAATGGAATATGATTTAAGCTATACGATTACCACGGTTAAGTTGCTTGATGTAGAGTCGGTTTTAACAAAAAGAGAATTGTTTTTTCAAAACATCGCAGGTCCTCTTTTCACGCTATTACAGGTGTTTATATTCTATAATATAATGACAATCAACAAGATTAAGTTACTTTATCCGTTTGTAATGACTCCCTTCATTTTCAGGTTTTTAGCTGGGATAGTGTTTTTTAATCAAGCAGTAGATGAGGGAAGCATAAGCATATTATTAGGGTGGGGATCTACTATTGGATTTATTTTAATGCTATCAATCCTCGGTATATTTTGCTACAAGGCAATTAAAAATAATCATATCACCAAACAAATGAATTTATTAAGCCTGCTTGTAGCTTTGGGAGTAATTGGAATCTTATATTTTATTTAATTACACCAAAAACTCCTTGATCTTAAGCGTAATATGCTCCACTTGATCTAGAGTTAATTCAGAATGCATGGGAAGGGAAATTACTTCTTGTACCAACTGATTGGTTACTGCAAAATCAGCTTCATTATATCCATCGTGGGTATATGCTTTTTGGGCATGTAACGGAACTGGATAATACACTCCACACGGAATATCATTCGCATTTAGAAATTGCACTAAACCGTCTCGGTCATGGTTTATGATGCGCAACGTATACTGATGAAATACGTGCGAATTACAATCTGCAAGACGAAAAGGAGTTATAATGTTCGGATGATCAGAAAGCAATTGCGAGTACTGAATCGCTGCAGTTTTTCTTCGTTCATTATAATAATCGAGATACTGTAATTTTATTTTTAGCACCGCCGCTTGCATGGAATCCAATCGTGAATTCACGCCAACAACATCGTGATAGTAGCGCGTATACATTCCATGGTTTACTATACCTCGAATGAGGTGTGCTAAGTCGTCGTCGTTAGTGAAAATTGCTCCCCCATCGCCATAAGCACCTAGATTTTTAGAGGGGAAAAAAGAAGTTGCCGCAACATGACCAATCGTTCCGGTTTTTGCTTTTGTTCCATCTTTATGAGTGTAGGTTGCTCCTATACCTTGTGCATTGTCTTCAATTACAAACAGGTTATGCTTGTGAGCCAATTCCATAATTTCGTCCATAGGAGCACTTTGCCCAAAAAGGTGTACCGGAATTATTGCCTTGGTTTTCGACGTAATTGCTTTTTCAATTTCAGCAGGACTAATATTAAAAGTTTTCGGATCTACATCAACCAAAACGGGTGTAAGATTTAACAAGCCTATTACTTCTACAGTTGCGGCAAAAGTGAAATCTGCTGTTATGATTTCATCCCCCGGTTTTAAACCTAAACCCATTAAGGCGATTTGTAAAGCATCAGTTCCGTTGGCACATGGAATCACATGCTTCACACCTAAATAAGTCTCCAAATCTGCTTGAAATTCTCGAACAGCAGGTCCATTAATAAACGAAGTCGTTTCTAGCACTTTTTGCAAAGCATCATCAACTTCTGGCTTTATGAAAGCATATTGACCCTTAAGGTCTACCATTTGGATAGGTTTCATTATTTTTTTTTCAAAGTTAACAAAAGAGAATTGCTTCTGAACTATCTTGGGATGAAGTATTTTGAAAGAGAAGTTAGTAATAACAGCAATTAGACGAGTGTCCGAAAAAAAAATACAAATCGAAAAGCTTGAAATCAATTCTATAAATTTATTGCCTGACGTAGGGCGAGCAATACTATATTCTAAAGATTTTATTCTGTGGGCGGTCAGTAAATTAAACTCTATCTGCTGTTTGAATCTCTTTTGGACTTGAAGCAAACTGCATTCTCTTTCCAAATTTAATGTCAAAATGCTGAATCTTGAGACTCTAATTATGCAATGGATTTATCCATTTAGTATTTGCTATAATATAAATACAATTGATATGCATAGAAGCTAAAGCGAAATGCACTAAAGTGCATAGTTTTAACTATTTTTGAGGCAAATAACAGTAGATATAAAAATATTAGTTGATGGGAATAGATTTCGTAATAACATGGGTTGACATGGATGACCCAAAATGGAAAAAAGAATTTTATAAGTATTCAGATAAAATTGACAATTCCGTAAATGAATTATCTGAAGCTCGTTTTCGAGACTATGGTTTTTTGAAATACTGGTTCCGTGGAGTAGAAAAGTTTGCCCCATGGGTCAGAAAAATTCATTTTGTAACTTCTGGTCAAAAACCAGACTGGCTCAATATCGATCACCCAAAAATAAATATGGTAAGCCATGAAGATTATATCCCAAAACAATACTTACCTGTTTTTAATTCCAATTTAATTGAAATATACATGCATAAAATTCCTGATTTATCAGAGCAATTTGTGTATTTCAATGACGATTTCTACATCACTAATCACATTGACCCAAAACGTTTTTTTGACAATGGACTTCCTAAAGATATCGCTGCTTTTCGTAAAAACACAGGCTTATCTCAGTTTGAAAAAATGCTTAAAAATAACATCAGACTAATCAATAAGCACTTTGATAAGAAAGAAGTTTTTAAGCGGGACGCATGGAAGTGGTATGACCCGTCTTATGGGAGCAGGGGTAGGTTAAACCATTTATTGAAGTTCTACAATAAGTTTATAACGTTGCGGACGCCTCATAATGCACAGCCATTCTTAAAAAGTACTTTTGAAGATGTTTGGGAAAAATGTGACGAAGAACTCACAGCAATGTCGAGTCATCGATTTCGCAGTAATAACGACTACACCCCAGAGTTATTTAAGACTTGGCAGATCTGTAGCTCAAACTTTATCCCGTATAACACCTACAAGGATTCTAAAATGTTTCCGCTGATGATTAAGTCTAAAAAAGCTATCAAAGCTGTACGTGAACAAACCTATTCTTTGGTTTGCCTAAATGACAATGTACACATCAGAAACTACAAACAAACAATGGAAAACATAAAAAGTTCCTTTGAAGCAATTCTACCGGATAAGTCTTCTTTTGAAATCTAACCTCAAGGATTTCAAATACTTTTCTATTTTTCAAATTTGGATTTCTCAGGATACATTTCTTTCAAGAAAGGTTCAACTTGTGCTCGGTGTTCATCGGTTGCATGTTCTGAGTCATTAATGCAAAATAATTGAGGATTGTATTTAGCAATATATTTCTGATAGTTTGTGCGATGTACTCGTATTCTCGCAGATTCTTTTCTATCGGTATACTTTAAAACTCCCCTTTTATTTGCGAATGCGTAATAATTGACTAACATCCTATGAATGTCTGTTTTATCTCTAAAACGATTACCTAAGACTGCCTCTAATTCTTCTTTAAAAACATCTTCAACTACAGCTTTAAAATCGCTTTTCAAAAATGCGTCTATGTTGTGATGTTGACTGATTGGATAGAATATATTATATCTTTTTTCAAACAATATAGAGGCATTTTCAATGGCTAGTCGGTAGGTGTTAACATTGATGTTCAATGCTTTTTTAAGTTTGAGTTTATATTTAATTAAAGGATTATAAATCATTCTCATTATGGGAAGCCTATCTTTAAAAAAAAAGGAAGGGCTTAAATTATCATTTACAAACGTATCGTCGTTAGCAAAAAGAAAATGTTCAGATAAGCCTGGAATTTTATAAATGAAATACTCTATGGAAGTGGAATTAAACAACGGAAGGATCTCTTTGGGAATAATCTGAGAATGATGTACTATTTCAATTTTTGGATTACTAGTATCTAAGAAAGCAGGGGTTTGATCGTCGGTTAAAATGAATATTTTTCGAATCCAAGGAAGATGTTTTTCTACAGAACGTAAAGAATATTTCAATTCTTGGTTGTCTTGGTAACGTCCTACAGTATTAATCCCCATATCCATAAATCGTTGTTTTTTCTCCAACCATTTAGGATCATTACCATCGACCCACATATAAACTAAATCTACACTAAAATCCTCAACTCCCATATTCAATAATTATGATAAATCGATAATGACCTATCTATTCCAATCTATTCTTATGTTGTGTTATGTTTAAAAAACATAATGTAGCATGTATCAAGATTTCTAAAAAAATGATTAGCAAATTTACAAAAATTATTTCTATAAACTTGGTTTGTATCGATCAATGTTTTAAATCATAACACACTGTAATACATTTAATTAAAGCTATTTTATTGTGTATTATTGAGGTCAGGTTAATAATCTTTAAAAGCACCATACAACCAAAAAAAAAACGAGATTCTCTAGACTCATTTAGATTTTACTTGCTAGTGACATAAAAAGTTTTACTCAAATCAGAAAACCTAAGTTATGTAATTTGGAGGTAGTAGCCCATAATTCTACAACGGCAAACATGCACACAAATACAGAATTACAGTTATTTATACAGCAAGAGGTTTTTATTTTGAACACAAAATTGAACAGAATATTGATAATAAAAAACGAAGAAAACTGTTTGATTACACTTGATTTATAAGAAAGCGATTAAGCGAAAAAATGAACGGAATTTAATACCGTTTTCAAAAGAAAAATCGAACCTTGGGAAACTTAGAAATGAATTTTTCACAAGTACACAGACAGTTTCTTTGGGCTAATTATCATGCTAAATATTTTCTAAGTTTAGCAACTAGAGTGCTTTCTAAAATAGCAGTTATTAATGTGATTCATGACCTAAATATTTTTTTTGCATTTAATATACCATTGGAAAAATTAAAACTAATTCAACTATATGTTCAACAGGTATCAATGCATATCCCTCCTATTGACAGAGTGTCTTTTCAGAAATGTATTAAAACCAAATACATCATATAAAACTGGTTTAATACAGGGCTGTAATACTTATAATTTCTTTCAGTAAACAAATGCCTTGTTAAGCATTAAATCGTAATTTTAGGCACAAATTAAATTTTTATGCGATTATACTTATTTTTTGTTATTGTATTAGGTGGGCTTTTTTTTGGTAAAGCGCAAGAGAATTCTACCAATATCATTTTGATGATTGGAGACGGCATGGGATTGACACAGATAACAGCTGGAATGTATTTCAATGGTAACAAAACTTCTTTGGAGGGTTTCACTAGTATTGGTTTATCTAAAACACATTCTTCAAACTCACTAGTTACCGATTCTGCAGCTTCAGGAACAGCCATGGCTGTGGGGGTAAAGACGCTCAACGGTGTCGTTGGGATCAGCTACAAAAACAAAACGCCAAAATCGATTCTCGAAATCAGTAAAGAACAAGGTTATCAGACTGCATTGATTGCTACTTCAAGTATTGTTCATGCAACTCCAGCATCTTTTTATGCCGACGTTGTTTCGAGAAAAGAATACGAAAAAATCGCATTACAAATGAGTACTAGCGTAGTAGACTACTTTATTGGCGGCGGGAAAAAGTATTTTAATGATCGGGAAGACAACAGAAATTTAATCAAAGAAATGAGCGATTACGATATTGTTTCTTCTTTGTCAAAATTCGATAATTCTACTGCATCAAAAATTGGTCACTTCACAAATCGTGATGAACCGAATAAAATTGTAGATGGTAGACTTCCTCTAAAAGATGCAGTTCAAAGTGTTTTAAGTAAATTAGACCGTGATCAAAAACCATTTTTCATGATGGTCGAAGGTTCACAAATCGATTGGGGTGGACATGCCAATGAAATAAACTATGTGATTTCTGAATTCAAAGATTTTGATGCTGCAGTGCAAACGGTATTAGACTACACTATAGATCATCCGAACACTCTAGTAATTGTGACAGCAGACCACGAAACAGGTGGTTTAACAATTCCAAAGGGAAATATTAAAAAAATGCGCCCAAGTGTAGATTTTTCTACTGTTGGTCATACGGCTTCCATGGTTCCTGTTTTCGCTAAAGGTCCCTCTGCCGATACTTTTTCTGGAATATATGACAACACCTTAATTTTCACTAAAATGTTGAATGTGCTAAATGAATAAGCTTGCGCACGGTTCATTACCAACGTAATCATTGTTAATCATACCCAGCTAGCCGTAAAAAGCATTCTTTATTCGTTTAGTTTAATGTCAATGTTGATCCTTCAATTCACATTAAAAACAATGATGGCCTCTGATTAAAATCAGAGGCCATCAACGTATACTATCAGGGTTTTACATCAACATCTAAGACTTAGATGATGGATGTTATAGATGAGTTACCTTATTTGGTTCTCATTTTATCCATAATTTTTGATTGAAATAATTTATCGCTCTCAATTACATCAAAAAACGAAGCAATATAATCTACAACTTCTTGGTGCTCTTTTGGGTTATCAAATTGGGTTTTAAAACCATCAATGATAGCAAAGAAAGCTTCTTTATTATTCAAGAACTGTGCACGCACATCGTTCATTAAAGCTTCATCTCTTTTAAAACCTCTGTAGGCTCTATCTTGAATATCACGAAGACCAAGGGCTTCGTTTGCAACAGCATAGCTAGGATCAACTAAGCCAGACATATCGAAATCGTAAGGCAATGGAATAATTTGTTTGTCTGCATAAAGCAATTTGCCGTTGTGCTGATAAGCAACAGAAAAGTCTGTGTTACCGATCATATATTGGAAAAAGATGTTTTGAACAGAAGCTTCTGCATTCATTGCTAATGGATGAATAAAACGCTCAAAAACTTTACCACCAAAACGCTTAGCTACATTTTTATCGTCTTCTATAAAAAAGCCGTTAAGGTCATGTTTTACTATTTTTTTTCTCTTTATTTCGTCGAAATCAATAGCAACCTGTCTAGTCTTAAAGTGGTAAGGAGAAATAATTTCATACAACTTATAACCGATTAATTCTTTAAGAATGTTATCATTTTTATTTTTCTCTTGAAGACATGGAATTACTAGTTTTAATTTTTTATTTCCTTTAAAAATAGTTCCCTTGGCGTCCGACTTTTTAATTTTCATCTTAATTGGAGGAAAATAACAAGTAGATCTTCTGAAATTACCCCGGGCACGAACACCTACATTAATATCATTCCAAACACCATCGATTGTTTGAAATTTCATTGCGGCATCGAAGTAAATCGTATCGTTATCATTCTTCTTCAGTACACGATTTGAGAAGCTAATCTGTATAGGAATAATGTCTTGAGTTTGGAATAGCACTTTTGGCTCTTCTTGCGCAAAAACAAAAGTTGTTGCACACAAAATAATTAAAAATGTCTTCATTGGTTGCATAGCATATATATAGTTAATAAATTTATCAAATATAATCTTTTAGAAATAAAAACATGAATCAATATTTTTCCATAATAAACAAGCGAACATTATTCACGCTAATTATCTCATTAGTAGTGCCTTACTTTTCTTATAAATTGGGAGTTGTCTACAATATTGACCTTACTTTGATTAGCATTGCAATCATTTTCCCTTTGGTTTTTGCCATAAGGGGTGCATTTAGACGAAGAGAGAAAGCTTTAGAGCATTTGAGTAGATTTCGAGGCTCAATTTTAACTCTTCAACATTGTTTTGCTACGAACTCAAAACTAGCAGATGACAAAAAAGCTGAAATCCATAACACGTTAGCAGCAATAGGCGAAAATTTATTGAATCATTTAAAGACTAGTGTGTTAACAATTCAAGAAGTAGATGCATCCATCAACAAAATTGAGCAATTTGTTCATGATAATGATGAAGCTATTTCTGGTGGTTTCCGCTTAAAGATTTTTGGTTTCATGCGCTCACTTCACGAAGGAGTAGAAAACTTAGAAGCAATTCACGTTCACAGAACACCGATTAGTTTGAAAGCGTATTGTAAGATTTTTATTTACATTTTTCCATTAATATACACACCTACGATCATCAATAAAATTGGTTTTGACAATCCAGAATGGATTACTTATTTTGTTGTTATTGTAAGTGAATTTATTTTGATCTCCTTATATAATATCCAAGATCAAATGGAGTATCCTTTTGACAACGATGGGTTAGATGATATTAAATTAGACAACTTCAAACTCGATCGCTAAGCATGTATCGACTCGGCATTGGAATGTCTTGAGAAAAAGAGCATTAAATTTGTTACATAAAAAAAGCCTTCTGATTTTCAGAAGGCTTTTTTTGTGCGGGTGAAGGGACTCGAACCCCCAAGCCGTAAAGCACTAGATCCTAAGTCTAGCGTGTCTACCAATTTCACCACACCCGCAGTAAAATTTAACTGGGGCAAATATAATCAAGTTTTCATGAAAATAGTTTTTTAGTGAGAAAAAAACTCAATCTTTGTGATAAATAAATAAACCAAAAGAGTAACACATATGGCCACTATATTACCCGCTGACAAACAACGTTTTATTGATGAATTGATTGATCTTCTTAAAATACCGACAATCAGTGCTGACTCAAAATACAATGATGATATCAAAAAAGGAGCATCTTGGGTTCAAAATGCATTGTCAAAAGCTGGTTGTACGGAGACTGAAATATTCCCAACCAAAGGGCACCCCATTGTTTATGGAGAACGCCTTATAGATCCTACTTTACCTACGGTATTGGTTTATGGTCATTATGATGTTCAACCGCCTGACCCAATTGAGCTTTGGGACAGCCCACCATTTGAACCGGTTATCAAGAAAACGGAACTCCATCAAGAAGGCGCTCTATTTGCCCGAGGTGCTTGTGACGATAAAGGACAAATGTATATGCACATCAAAGCATTAGAAATGATGGTTACTCATGATGAACTTCCCTGCAATGTGAAATTTATGATTGAAGGGGAAGAAGAAGTAGGAAGTGATAATTTGGAGCTTTTTATTCAAGAGCATAAAGAAAAACTTGCTAACGACGTAATACTCATTTCGGATACGGGAATGATCAGCAACACCCAACCTTCTATTACTACAGGACTTCGTGGATTGAGTTATATGGAAGTTGTGATAACAGGTCCAAATCGAGATTTACACTCTGGCTTGTACGGAGGTGCAGTTGCCAATCCAATCAATATTTTAACTCAAATGATTGCTCAGCTTCACGACGAAAATAATCGCATTACTATTCCTGGATTTTATGAAGGCGTTGAAGACATCAGTAAAGAAGAGCGAGCAGAAATGGCTAAAGCTCCATTCAGCTTAGAGGATTATAAAAATGAAATCAAAATCCCTGCAATTCACGGAGAAACTGGATACACTACTTTGGAACGAAACTCTATCCGACCTACATTGGATGTAAATGGAATTTGGGGAGGTTATACAGGTGAGGGCGCGAAAACTGTTATTGCGAGTAAAGCCCATGCTAAAATCTCGATGCGTTTAGTTCCAGGGCAAGATTGGGAGGTTATTAGTGATCTCTTTACAACACACTTTAAAAGCATTGCGCCAGAAAGTGTTTCCGTTGAGATAATCAAACATCACGGTGGACAGGCATATGTAACTCCAATAGATAACATTGGATATCAGGCAGCTCATAAGGCGTATGCAGAAACATTTGGAACCGACCCGATTCCTCAAAAAGGAGGAGGTAGCATTCCTATTGTGCCTTTATTTGAAGATGTTTTAGGCACTAAAAGCGTACTGATGGGGTTTGGTCTTGACAGCGATGCTATTCACTCTCCAAACGAGCATTTTGGCTTATTCAATTTCTTTAAAGGAATCGAAACCATTCCTTTATTCTACAAACATTATGTAGATCTAGTTAATGCAGATAAGAATTAAGCATTTAATTTAAAAAGATCCGAAGCGATACCATCGACTAACATCATGGCATTACGCGACACCTTTAGTGAATCACCATCCCAATACAGTACTTGGGATGCGATTTGCGATTGAACTCCTTTTTTCAAAAGTGTTTTATAATCTGAACCAAAGTTTTTCTCTATATAATCTAGAGAAATTCCATTTTGCATGCGTAATCCGATCATTATGTATTCGTTGTAACGATCAGCGATACTTAATTTTTCGCGCTCAATCATTGGCTTGCCAACGGATATTCCTTTAAGATATTGAGCATTATTGGATATGTTCCAACTTCGTGTTTCGCCATTAAAACTGTGTGCAGAAGGACCGATTCCTAAATATGGTTTTTCGCTCCAATAGGCCGTATTATTGACTGATCGAAATCCAGGCTTTCCAAAACTTGAAAGCTCATAATGATCGTATCCTTTAGCCTGCAATCGATCTACTAGAAAATTAAATTGTGTTAAAACATCTTCTTCTCCAAGAACTTCGATCTGCTTGTTATCAATTTGGTGGTTCAATACGGTTTTTGGTTCAACCGTTAAAAGGTAGCTGGATATATGAGTGGGATTAAATTGTAATGCATACTCAACATTTTTCTGCCAAGATTCAGGTGTACTGTTTGGCAACCCAAAGATCAAATCCAAAGAAAAATTATCATAAAGCCCTTGAATTCTATTCAACACATCAAAAGCTTCCTGAGCATTGTGTGCGCGATTTATGAGTTTCAATTCTTCTTCATGAAAAGATTGAATTCCTACACTGAGACGGTTTACACCTATAATTTTAAGTTCTTCTAAATAGTCAGGACGATCATCATCTGGGTTCATTTCTAAAGTAATCTCAGCATCAACTGCAACATTGAAGTTTCGTTTAACTTCATCAATCAATACGCTAACCTCAGCAGAGGACAATAAAGAAGGGGTTCCCCCTCCAAAATAAATACTGTTTATTTTTTCAGTTTCAACTAGCTCTTCTTTTCTAAGTTTTAATTCAGATAGCATCGCATCCAATACAGGGTTCTTATGCTTAAGAGATGTTGAAAAATGAAAATTACAATAATGACAAGCTTGCTTACAAAAAGGCACATGGAAATAAATCGCTGCCATAAAAGAGAACTGTTTTAGCTTTTTATTTTTCCAGGATTTTGGGAAACAAAGGCGTTCCATCCAGAGTATTGCTTTTCCCCTTGACTCTTTCCACCATTAAAAAAGTGGCAAACAGCAGCAGCTAAACCGTCTGTTGAATCTAAGTTTTTTGGCATGGTTTTAAACCCAAGTAAACTTTGTAGCATTTTCGCTACTTGTTCTTTACTGGCATTACCATTTCCAGTAATTGCCATCTTAATTTTCTTAGGTGAATATTCTGTTACTGGGATTTCGCGGGATAAACCAGCAGCCATTGCAACTCCTTGCGCTCTTCCGAGTTTGAGCATGGACTGAACATTTTTACCAAAAAAAGGAGCTTCCAATGCTATTTCATCTGGATGATAGGTGTCTATCAACTCAATGGTTCGGTTGAAAATGTGTTTGAGCTTTAGGTAATGATCATCGTATTTAGATAGGATTAGTTCATTGAGCTGCATGAACTGCATTTCTCCTTTAACTATTTTAATGAGTCCAAAACCCATTATAGTTGTCCCAGGATCAATTCCTAAAATTATTTTTTCATGCATTACTCCTGTGGTGAAGCTATTATTCTGACAGGAAGTGTCAATTGAGTTTTTACCTTCATACCTACATTTGTTTTTACACCTGGAAGAGCTTGCGGTAAAGATGAAACAGCTTCTTGTAAAATATCTGAAAGGAATTCAATCTGTGACAAAACATCAGCATCGTCCTCTATTTCGCCTAAAGAAAAATACCCTTCTGCATCCAGTTCAATCGAAAGGACAACTTCTTCATCTAACATTGACGTCGAGGTGAAATTATTCTCAGCCAAGAGAGTCAGTAGGTTATCATTGATCATGCTTTTGAAACATTCGACATTTTCGTCGCCCGTTAAGCCATCGCACTCCATAAAAGAGGGTGCTTGATCATTTTCGCTCCAGAGTGATTGCTCTTTAACTTGTTTTGGTGAAATGGTAGTTGTATTGAAATATTCGCATCCTTGGAGAAGGATAAACATTAATAAGATAGAAGAGATTTTAACTAAAGAATTCATTTGAAATGATTTAAAAATTCAACATTTGAGTCAATAGATTTGTAAGGAGTACTAAAATTACTACTTTTTGTCTTACATTTCTACCCAATTTAAATAAAACGTTTCATAAACAAACTTCGTATCCTCATGGACATCTTATTTCTTGTGCTTTCCATTGTTTTTATTCTCTTAGGTATTGCTGGTAGTTTTTTGCCTGTACTCCCAGGACCTTTAACCAGTTGGGGGGGGCTTCTTCTACTCCATTATCACAGTAAAGTTGAGCAAAACCCATCTTTCTTGTGGATTACTTTTGGTATTGCTTTGGCTGTTTTTTTATTGGATTACATAATTCCAGCAATAGGCACTAAAAAATTTGGTGGCACCAAGAGTGGCGTATATGGTGCTTCCATTGGTCTTATTATCGGATTATTATTCCTAGGACCCTTTGGTGTTCTAGCTGGCCCATTTTTCGGAGCTTACGTGGGGGAGCTTTTACATGACAATAATCAGAAAAAGGCATTAAAATCCGCCCTTGGATCGTTAATTGGTTTTCTTGGAGGTGTCTTTATAAAATTTTCAGTAGCGATAGTATATCTTTATTTTTTCTGCGCAATCGTATGGAAACAATTACTTTAAAAAAATGAAGCACTCCCTTTTATAAACCTTCAATCAAACCACAACACTATATTTATTTATGAAATTGTAATGGGTTAGGACAAGCAACTAAAGGCGTATCAATAGCTGTCGTTTGTTTTTACAAAAAAAGGAGTTTACTTCATTCTATATTTTTTCTATTTTTCTTTTAATTTGACCTATTACGTCAACTTCAACTTTTACTGGATTATACGTATTCCAACCTGTTTTTCTCTCTCCAAAATTATTGACATGGATATACTCGGGAGCATCTGTCCTCGGTGATGCCTGTTTATAAGCCAATCTGAATTCGTAGAATTTACTTGATAATTTCTGGATTCCTTTATGCCGTAGGTGAAAAATCTTTAATCCCGCTTAGGTGGGATTTTTTTATGGTCATCATTTCCTTCTCTTATTTCATTCAAATCGTTTCTAAATTCTAGAAGTAAATCATAGCATTCCCAGATTGCTTTTTCACGAGACACAGATAATTCTTGAAACATTTCAATATGGTTATCAAGAAATTCTAATGTTTTCGTTTTTACCACTTCATCCGTATATCCGATGGGACATAAAAGTCTGTGTTCATAAGCACGTTTTACAGCGAAATAAGAATTTTGTACTTCTAACTTCTTAAATAAATTAGATTGAATTCTGTTGAAATTTTCTACATCCAAAGACAGCATTTGTTGTATAGATAAATCGCTCAATCCAAGTGTATATGACCCTAGGAAGGTGTACTCAGAATCGTTTATTTTTGTAGAATTTATAGCAGACACAGATCTCATATAGATATAGTTAGTATACTTTTCTATGTCAAAAATGATTGTTTTAGAAGAGAACTCCACGCCCCATGTAACCTATGGTATGTTTAGACGTGTTTTTTGGTTGGTTTAGGTAATAGATGGTAAAATTAAGGGGCTCTAAATAATTGTTTTTTTTAACCGCAATCCAATTCATTTCTTCGACACTAATAAAAAAATATTGTATTTTTGTAATCTTATGATTCAATTATTCCTAATTACATTTGTTCTTTTAGCACTAGCTTTTGCTGGGATTGCTATTAAAATCTTGATAAAGAAAGATGGTAAATTTGCTGGAACTTGTGCAAGCCAGAGTCCTTTTCTAAATAAGGACAGTGAACCTTGTGGTTTCTGTGGCAAACTTCCTGATGAACAGGAGTGTAAAAACCCAGAACTTGCACAACAATAATACTTCTTTGAATTTTCGTACCTTAGAAAGATGAAAGCTAAAGCTGTTCTTGAAGCAATTCACTTAGCAAAAACCAACAATCAAAAAGCATTTGGATATCTTTTTGAAACGTTCTGGGATTATTTATACAAGTACCTTTTAAAAAAAACAGGAAGCGAAGACCAAGCAGAAGATATTGGTGTTCGAACCTTTGCAAAGGCATTTGATCGAATTGAAACTTTTAACCCAAAGTATACTTTTGAAACGTGGTTAATCACAATTTCCAATAACATACAAATTGACCAACATCGAAAAGAAAAAACAAAAAATAAAATTGATGCTACGGCTTATGACGAACGGGTTGTAACTCAAGTTCAAGACAATAATCCATCTCCTGAAGATCTTCTCATCATTACTCAAAATCTTTCGGATTTACTGCTGAACATAAAAACACTTAAAACTGAATACAAGACGATTATTCGCTTGCGTTATTTCGAAGAACTCTCTTATAAAGAAATCAGTGACCGACTGGAACTCCCTTTAAACACAGTAAAAGTGACCTTGCTTCGAGCTAAAAAAGTATTGGCACAGAAAATCACGAATCATGAGGAATAAGCTCAGTAAACTAGGCCCAGGTCTTCTTTTTGCTGGAGCAGCAATTGGCGTATCGCACCTTGTGCAATCTACTCGAGCTGGAGCCGATTTCGGGTGGGGCTTTATCTGGGCATTAATCTTAGTTAATCTTTTTAAATACCCATTTTTTCAATATGGTCCTCGCTTTACTGTTGCCACAAACACCAGCTTGCTAGATGGCTATTACAAATTAGGAAAAGGATATCTCAGGGCTTACTTTGTATTGAACATAGCTACCATGTTTACTATTCAGACAGCTGTTACTATTGTTACAGCAGGATTAGCATCTCAAATATTTGGAGTTTCAGATAATCTGGTTTACTGGTCAGTTGCGATCACATTGATTTGTACAGTCATTTTGTGGATTGGCAAATACGCAACACTCGATCGCATCGTAAAATGGGTGATTCTAACCCTCACAATCACAACAATTATTGCAGTTGGTCTTGCCTCAATAAAAAACACAACTCCCCTATCTTTGGTTCAAATTTTTCCTGCAGAAACAAACCTCTTGTTTCTCATTGCCTTCATGGGTTGGATGCCAGCTCCAATGGATATCTCTATTTGGCATTCCCTGTGGACCATTGAAAAAAACAAAGAACTCAGCTCTAAAGTTACCATGAAAGAAAGTCTTTTTGATTTCAATGTTGGCTATTGGGTTACTTTAATTTTAGGCGCTTGTTTTATGGGTCTTGGTGTATTTGTGATGTTTGGAACTGGAACAGAATTTTCAAGTCAAGGAGGTGTTTTTGCATCTCAACTTATCAATCTATACACATCAACTTTAGGGACAGGAGTTTACTTTTTGATAGCAATTGCGGCGTTGACAACCATGTTCAGCACAACGATTACAACACTCGATGCTTCTCCAAGGGCAATGAATAAAACCATCGAATTACTATATCCCAAAAGGAAACGAAGCGATTACAAATTGTGGCTATTAATTCTTGCAGGCGGAACCATAAGCATCTTCATATTTCTGCTTTCTGAAATGGGTCTTTTAATACGTATCGCCACTGTACTATCCTTCATCACTGCACCTTTTTATGCGTTTTTGAACTTCAAACTAGTACGAAGCGATCAAATGCCGAAAAAAGACAAACCGGGGAAAGGCTTGCAAATCCTTAGCGTTTTTGGGCTTCTATTTTTAACAAGTTTTGCTGTAGGTTATCTACTGATTCTCTAAAGAGAAGTTTGTATATTTGCATCGGATAACACAAGATCTATGTCAACAGAAATCAAAACTAAAGCTACAACCGGAAAACCAAAATGGTTACGTGTGAAATTACCAACAGGTAAAAAATACACCGAACTAAGAGGTCTGGTCGATAAGTATAAACTCAACACCATTTGTACTTCTGGTAGTTGTCCTAATATGGGAGAATGTTGGGGAGAAGGTACAGCTACCTTTATGATTTTAGGAAATATTTGTACACGCTCTTGTGGCTTCTGTGGTGTAAAAACTGGAAGACCCGAAACTGTAGACTGGGATGAGCCTGAAAAAGTTGCCCGATCAATTAAGATCATGCAAATTAAGCATGCGGTAATTACCTCTGTCGATCGAGATGACTTGAAAGATGGCGGCTCTATTATATGGGGAGAAACGGTGAATGCCATTCGAAGAATGAATCCAAAAACAACCCTAGAAACTTTAATTCCTGATTTTCAAGGAAACAAAAGAAACTTGGACCGTATCATTACTGTTGCACCTGAGGTAGTTTCACATAATGTTGAAACTGTAAGACGCCTTACTCGAGAGGTTCGTATCCAAGCTAAATATGATCAAAGTTTAGCTGTTCTTTTATATTTGAAGCAACAAGGTGTCAACAGAACAAAATCGGGAATTATGTTGGGCTTGGGAGAAACAGAAGAAGAGGTTATAGAAACGCTTCATGACCTTAGAAAAGCAGAAGTTGATGTTGTTACAATTGGTCAATATCTTCAGCCTTCCAAAAAACATTTAGGGGTAAAAGAATTCATTACTCCAGAACAATTTGAACGTTATGAGGCAATTGGAAAAGACCTTGGTTTTAGACACGTAGAAAGTGGCGCATTGGTTCGCTCATCTTACAAAGCGCACAAACACATTCTCTAAAACTAATTTAATCTCTTATTACTCGCGTTCATTAATATTTGATCCAATTGTTTTTGATCAGATGCATTCATTTTCATTTCTATTCCTAAATAAAACAAAAGGTCCGATTGAATTATTGGAGCTAAACGCACAAAATCTTTTTCAGTCGTAAGTATCATTCGACCATTTGCACGACTTTTTATTTTTTCAATATCCTTGTCGGTAAACAAATGATGATCTGCAAATTGAAGGTGTTCAAACTGCCCACCAATAGCATTTAAATAATAAAGAAGCGGTTTGGGATCAGCAATACCTGTTATCAAAACAAAAGGAACATTTTCGATCTTATCAATTGGAAAAGTACGCTCTTGATTTCTTATTTGATCGGCATAACCAATTTTGGCAAAAAACAATTGTTGCGTTTTTGCTAGTTGAAGTTTCTGAGTGATTTGTGCTTTATTCTGCTTGGTTAACTTTGTTGGACACTTGGTAACAATAACAACATCTGCACGTTTTTTACCAGAACTCAATTCTCTCAAGCTACCAACTGGGAGATGATAATCATTCACAAAAAGATGTTCGAAAGAGGTTAGCAAAATCATTAAATCCGGAGATACCCAGCGGTGCTGAAAGCAATCGTCCCATACAAAAACTGTATTCGGCTTGGCTTTTTTTAGTAGATTTTCCATTCCCAATCGTCTACGTTCCGCTACAGCAACTCGAACTTCAGGGTGTTTGCGGTAGAGCATCAGCGGCTCATCGCCTATTTCTTTGAATGTCGATGTATTTTTAGCTTCGTAATAGCCTTTGGTTAACCTTCCGTAGCCTCTACTTAAAATAGCCACTTCATAATTTTTTTTAACCAAAGAAACCACATAGTCTACACAAACTGATTTACCTGTTCCTCCCACCGATAGATTGCCGACTCCAATAGTTGGGTTTTTATATTTCCTAGAAGTGAAAATTCCTAAATCAAAAAATAAGTTTCGAAGACTTGTAATCGAACTATATAGTATCGCTAGAGGAAAAAGAAAGAATCGTAAGAAGTTCATGCCGACGAATATATTATCTTTGTAAAGATAACATTTCGTGGGCGAGACAATCCCTGTAATACGAAAAAACATAAAGCGGCTTTATGAAAATAAATGAAATCACAAAAGTTTTAGAACAATGGGCTCCCCTATCCAATGCTGAAGAGTTTGATAATGTTGGCCTATTGGTTGGCAATCCGCATGCAGATTGTACTAAAGCGCTCATTACACTCGACACAACTGAAGCTGTTGTGGATGAGGCTATTCGCGAAGGCTGTGAGCTCATCATCAGCTTTCACCCCATTATATTTTCTGGCTTAAAAAAAATAACAGGGAAGACGTATGTTGAACGTATTGTGTTGAAGGCAATTAAAAATGATGTTGCAATTTATGCGATTCATACTGCTTTAGATAATCATAAATTCGGGGTTAGTCATCAAATGGGTATTGAGTTGGGTTTAAAAAAACAACAAGTTTTAATTCCTAAAAAAGATACCCTTCTAAAACTAACTACTTACGTCCCTAATAAAGATGCAAATAAAGTCCTTGAAGCGCTTCACGATGCAGGAGCAGGTTCAATTGGAAATTACAACGCCTGTAGCTTTACTACAGACGGAGTAGGAAGGTTTACTCCGGGAGAACAAAGTAATCCCTCATTGGGGGCGAAAGGTGTAACCCAGGAGGTTGAAGAACAACAACTGCATTTGATTTTACAAAAAGATCAAGAAAAACAAGTTCTAACAGCACTTCAAAAGGCTCATCCCTACGAAGTAGTTGCCTATGAAATTAGTGATTTAAATAACGAGAATCAGGATATTGGCATGGGAAGTATAGGGGTACTTGAAAGCCCAATGAACGAAACTGATTTCTTAAATTACGTAAAGAAACAGTTCAATACTTCACACATTCGGCATTCAAAACTAAGTGGAAAAAAAATAAGCAAAATAGCCTTACTTGGTGGATCAGGAAGCTTTGCAATTGGGGCAGCAAAAAGTCAAGGTGCAGATGTATTGATAACAGCAGACCTAAAATATCACAACTTTTTCGAAGCAGAAAATAAAATTCTTTTAGCTGATGTTGGCCATTATGAAAGTGAACAGTTCACAAATAAATTAATAGCAAGCTATCTTACGAAAAAAATGCCTAATTTTGCATGCATTTTATCGCAAGAAATAACCAATCCAGTTAATCATTTCTAGTATGGCAAAGAAAACCGAAATCTCAGTAGAAGAAAAATTAAGAGCACTTTTTGATCTTCAAATTATAGACTCTCGAATCGATGAAATTCGTAATGTTCGTGGGGAACTTCCTTTAGAGGTTGAAGACCTAGAAAACGAAATTGCTGGCATGGATGAGAAACTTGCAAAACTTACAGCTGAGTTGAATGATTTCGATTTAGGAATCAAAGAAAACAAGAGTATTATTGAAAGTGCTAACGATTTGATTGTTAAGTATGCCGACAAACTTAAGAACGTTCGTAACAACCGAGAATACAATTCCATCGTAAAAGAAGAGGAATATCAGCAGCTTGAAATTCAACTCGCTGAGAAGAAGACAAAAGAACTTAAGGTTCAAATAGAGCAAAAGAAAGAAACAATCGTTGTTTTAACTGAGCAACTTGACATGAAGAAAAATCACCTTTCTGCTAAGAAAGGCGAATTGGATGAAATCATGCAAGAAACTGCTAGAGAAGAAACGCTTTTGACTGCTCAATCTGCAGCTTTTGAAGAAAAAATAGATGCACGTTTAATAATTGCTTACAAAAGAATTCGTGGAAGCGTTAAAAACGGTCTAGCAATCGTTCCTATCGAAAGAGGTGCTTCCGGTGGATCGTATTTTACAATCCCTCCACAAGTTCAAATGGAAATTGCTTCGCGTCAAAAAATAATTACAGACGAATATAGCGGACGTATTCTTGTAGACTCTGAATTAGCAGAAGAAGAACACATCAAAATCAATAAAATGATCAAAGGTCTTTAAAACACTTTTATACGCATAAAAAAGCCACCCATTGGGTGGCTTTTTTATGCTGTAGGTTTGTCTTAAATTTTTATAACACAAATGTATTGAGTAATAAAAAATCCTTCTGATTAGAAGGGTTTTCATTCAATTATATATGAACTACTTTACCATACTTCTATAACTACTCTCGACAACTTCGGTAAGCTCATTCCACTTCTTCCATTGCCTCTTAGCTGTACCTTTACCGTAAACTTCATCTAAATATTGGTTAGCGTTGAATTCCCAAGTTTCAATACTCTCCATCGACTCATGAGGCCAAACAATATAAAAATCAGATTCAAAAGTATCTGTCAACATAGGCGAAAAAACTCTAAATTCTTGAGTCGAACTTCCTGCCTCAAATGCATTCTTCCATCTATGTAGCATTGTACGAACTTCTTTTCCAGCATTTGGTTTATCAGAAATTTTAAAACCAACTACCTCTAAAATATTAGCATCGTAGCTTAAAGTTTCGTTTGTGTACGAAATTGGTGTTTGTAGGCTGTAATAATTTGTACTTAAAACATCTTTTACCAGGGGAGCTACATTTGAATCCCAACTCTCTTGATGCCCTTCAATTTTACCCTTTTCGTCTACATATTCATATTGCATAGGGCCTTCTGACCACGAATAATATCCTGAATTCATTCCAGTAGTAATATAACGAAGAGCTGTTGTTGGCCCACCTTCTTTATTATGAAACTTAGAGTCATGTAATTTGATTTGTTCTACAAATTCGTTTGCTTTACCATCATGCGGCATTAGAAAGATAACTTCGTACTTAGGTAACACATCAGGCCACTCAATAGCATCCTTCGAGTCCATATCTTTACATCCAAATACAATCGTTCCTAGAAAAATAATCGATAATAGTTTTTTCATTTTAAATAATTTAGTGATTAGTTTTATAAAAATACATAAAATAAATTGCTTATTGCAATTAAAAATAAAATATACATCCCTTAAAAATATAGGGGCAACATAAAAATAAAAACTAAGACGCTAATTTTCATTCAATTAGGAAAGTCCAAATCGCAGTAATTGAAGATCAACCTAACGAACTCTGTATCTTGTTATTATTATCTGAGGCGCTTTTTCATTATCGTTTTCTGCTTAAAACCGATACTTAGCAAAGAGTTCAAACCCTGTTCTGGATATATTACTATTATCACCCACTCCAAAGTCGGTAGCATAGCCGA
>ERZ807291.1607-NODE-1607-length-36111-cov-10.331568_pt1 | contig 36111 bp, 55 predicted proteins | sample MGYA00521257_ERZ807291 | MGnify/ENA primary metagenome ERZ807291 (study PRJEB31413, sample SAMN03169783) | marine metagenome | biome: Marine; feature: Water; material: Subsurface seawater | place: North Sea | collected 2011-04-28 | depth 1 m m ...
GTTATACCGTCGGATGTTAGTGACTTGACAGATACTGGCGGTATACTTGGAGCCGGAGGCGGAGGCGCCACTCCCACAATTATTAGTGTTTCTCCCACAAATTATGATGGCAGTAATCAAACAACATTTACTATTATCGGTACTAATTTTGATTTAGGAACAGTAGTTGATTTTATTACCAGTGACGGAACAGAATATCGTGCTAGTGCTACTTCAGCAGTAACACAAGGTGAATTAACTGCACTTACTCCTCAGGCATTTTTAACTAGTGACGGACCACTTGATGTTAAAGTAACAACAAATAGCGGTGCAACTGTTACTGCAAGTGACGTTATTCAAACTGGCGGAGCACCTGTATGGACAACACCGGCTGGTACATTGTATGAAAATGCATTTGCCGACGATATTGCGTCAGGTGATAATAGTTATCGTCTCGGAAATGACCTCAATGAAACACTAGTTGCTACTGATCCAGAAGATCAAGCAGTAACATATGGTATTGTTTCTGGTAGTTTGCCTCCAAACGGCGTATTAAATGCTAACACGGGCAACATAAGTGGAACTTTACCAAGTGATATAGGAAGTGATACAACATATAGTTTTCTTGCAGCAGCATATGATCAAAGCGGAAACCGCACAGATAGGACCTTTAACATTATTGTTAAAAACCAGACTGGATTGTTGTATGAATTTAGTAATTTTATTTTCCATTCGTGTCAGGTTGCAGGGCCACGTGGCCCTGACTACGCTCGGGCAACGAGTAGTTATGCTACAGGCAGTAACCCGTGGCTTCTAGAAACAGAATTTTTCAATGTGCTCGACGATTTTCATAGAGGTGTTCAGCTATGGAAACCACCAATAAGTGGAATGTACAGAATTGAGATGGCTGGCGCAGTTGGCGGATTTCAAACACAAAATACACTTATACGAGGCGGATATGGTGCTAAAATTATTGCACACGTGAGATTGGAGAGTGATAACGTATATTGTATAGCTGCGGGGCAATTGCCGCAAAATAATAAAACTACTTTTACAGATATCGGCACACCTGTCAACAGCGGCGGCTGGGAAAATTGGATTAATCCTTCTTATGACGCAGGACAACCGATCAGTGACGCTAAAGGCGCCGCAGGACATTTCAACGGCGGCGGCGGTGCGAGCTGGATTGGATTATACGATGGAAGTAGCACCGGTGCTGAAAATGATGTCGTCGGTGATGTACCAATATTAGTAGCAGGCGGAGGTGGGTCAATTCGATCTGGCGCAGATGTGTTCAACTATGCCTTAAACCATGCTACGTTAACAGCTAGTGCTAATGCAGGAAATACTGGCAGTGCAGCCTCCGGATATCAAAACGGTGCTGGCGTTAATGGAAATGGTTCTACAATTGGGCCAGGCGGTCGAAATGGAACCGGTGGCTCCGGATGGCTAAGTGATTATACTGGTGTTTATGATACGACCGCTTACACTGACGGTAAAGTGCCTCAGGCATTAAGACAAGGCGGACAAGGAGCAGCAATGTCATCGCTGGACGGCACGCCTGGCGATATTACGCCAGGCGGAGGATTCGGTGGCGGCGGCGCAGGCGGATGGGGCGGATCTTCTGGCGGCGGCGGATATTCTGGCGGAGCTAGCGGCGAAAACGTCCCCGGAGCCGGGGGCGGGGGCGGGAGTAGCTTTATAACTAGTGATAGTCAATATGTTCCATCGTTGATTAGTGAATCAGCGGATTGGGCAAACGAAGGCTATGTAAGAGTAACATTACTCTAAAGATAAAAATAGACTTTAACAATCGAAGTTTAAATGTTTGCAAACACAATATCTCTAAGTGTTTAATTTGGATAAATACTTTTAGTAAAATAGAAAGATTTAAACTATGGCCTTAGATTTAGATTATTCGTTGTTAACGACACAAAAGCGAGCATACGAGTATACTGCAGGACTAAATCAAATCACGTTCAGCGGAGCAGACAATGCCGGCAATGGACTTGCGATTGATACAAATTCTACATTCAAAGTATACGTCAATGATGTTTTGCAATCCAGTGGAGTTACAGCAGATTCCGAAAACAATGAAATAACTTTTAGCACTGCACCTAACACGGACAGCGGAACATATACTGTTACAATTTTTGTAACTGACAGTGCAGATGACACAGCATTTTTATCAACAATTGCGTCTGAAGCAACGGCTGCAGAAACATACATTGAAGAAGATGATCCAGGCTATGATCCCAATGATACAAACACATACTACTCGGAATTAAAAATTGAAAGCTATTTAGATGATCTAAATTATGCTACGGAAGATTTCGCAGTTGCCGCAAGTTTAAGCGCTCTTAACTTTGCATTAGGTGAAAGTAGAGCATTAGTATTAGAAGAAAAAGATCGTGCAGTAATAGTAGAAGACGCACTTGACGTAAGACTAACCGCAGCTGAAGCTGAAATTCCATTAAAACTCAATACGTCAGATTTTGCTGCTACGTTCGATGCACGAGTTGCACTAACTAGTGTAGGTGCATTCAGTGATGTTGACTTAACAACACCTGCAGTTGACGGACAAACAATTATTTGGGATGCAGCTAACAGCAAGTTCATTCCTGGTGAAAGTTTTAGTCAAGCAGACTTTGATGCAGCATTTGCTGCCAATAACACAGACGATCTAAGCGAAGGCACAACTAACCTTTACTATACAGATGCACGTGTTGAAACAAAAATTGACAGTTATGTAACCGGCGGCACTGGCGTAGACGTTACAGGCGGCTCTATTTCAATTGGTCAGGCTGTTGAAACTACCTCGGATGTAGTGTTTAACAATATTACTTCCGATGGTAACATGACTGTTAACGGATCGTTGATTTCAGATGACATTACTGCGGCTACAATGACTGCTAGTGGCAATGTTATTGTCCAAGGTAACTTAACAATCAACGGAACAACTACTACTGTTAATTCAAATCAAGTTGATATTGGCGATAGTATTATCTTACTTAACAGTGACGAAACCGGCACGCCAAGTCAAAACGGTGGTTTTTCAGTAGAACGTGGAACAGAAAACAATGTTCGCTTTGTATGGGACGAAGCAAATGATACATTTAGTCCGCAGATTTTCAACTCAGGTACTTCCACATATGATAACACAACACTAACAGCAAGTGAATTTATTGGACCTCTAACTGGTAATGTAACTGGTAACTTAACTGGTAATGTAACGGGTCAAGTAAGTGATATCAGTAACTTTAGTACTTCTGACTTAACTGAAGGCACTAACTTATATTATACTGATACTAGAGCAGATGCACGTATTGCACTTCAAGTAGGCACTAACCTAGACCTAAGTAATCAAACAACAGACGACTTAGCCGAAGGCACTAACTTATACTTTACTAACACTCGTGCACAAGATGCAATTACTGTGACAGATGCAGGCGGGTTCGGATCACTAACTTATGTGTCAGGAACAATTACATATACTGGTCCAAGTTCAAGTGACGTTAGAACACTGTTTAGCGCAACTACGTCAACTGGTGTTACATTTGATAACACAACAGGCATTATTGCACTGAGTAGTATACCTAACGCAAGTCTAACAAATGATTCGATTTCGATCAATGGTCTTTCGATTAGTTTAGGCGGTTCAGGTAGTCTTAATACTAATGCTATTTCCGAAGGCTCAACTAATCTTTACTATACAGATTCACGTGTTACTACAAGAATCAACAACACAAGCATTAATGCACTAAGCGATGTAGACACTGCAAGTAATAGCCCAAGTGGCGGCGATGCTCTTGTGTGGGATGCAAACAATGGTATTTGGATTCCCGGTGCTCCGTTTAGTCAAAGTGACTTTGATACTGGATTTGCTGCAAAAACAACAGATGATTTAAGTGAAGGGTCAACTAACCTTTATTACACAACAACTAGACAAAACACAGACTTTGATTCTAGAATTGCAACAAAAACAACAGATGATGTAAGTGAAGGCACTACAAACTTATATTACACTGATGCACGTGTTGACAGCAATATTGCTGGTAAAACAACGGACAACATAACAGAAGGTACAACTAACCTTTACTATACAAATGCACGTGTTAATACATTCTTAGCAAGCGGCTCAGCTGGAAACATTATTACATCAGGATATATTGCGGGTCCTGCTAGTATGACAATCGATCCAGCAGGCATTGGCGACAATACTGGTACAGTTATTATTGCAGGTAACTTACAAGTAGACGGTACTACAACAACACTGAACAGTACAACACTAAGTGTTGATGATCTTAACATTGTTTTAGGTGACGGTAGTACAAGTGCAGCTACTTCAAATGGCGGTGGTATTACACTAGACTTAGGCACTGACGGACTTGCAAACATTACATATGATAGTGCAAACGATCAATGGACAAGTAACAAAACATTTGCTATTGATGTTGTAGGTAACATTACAGGTGATATTACTGGTCAAGTAAGTGATATCAGTAACTTCAGTACTACTGATTTAGCTGAAGGTACTAGCTTATATTATACAGACGGCAGAGTACAAGCATACCTAACATCGCAGGGTATTACTGCACAGCCAGTTTGGAGCGAAGTTACTACTACAACTGTAACAGCAAGCATTGGCGATAGAATGATTATTGATACAGCAACCCAAGCTGTAACAGTAACACTACCAAGTTCGCCAACACTAGGCGACGAAGTCAGAATTATCGACGGTGCAGGTAATGCTGGAACAAATAGAATTACTGTATCATCAAGCGATAATATTAACGGCTCGAGCAGTGATTTAATCATTGATGCTAACGGCGCTGGCTTTGGACTAGTATACTATAACTCAACACGTGGTTGGATACTAATAGACAAGTAATACTGTTAGTAATTACAAATATAAAAAAGCTCTTTTTACAAGGGCTTTTTTTATGGCCCACAAAAAAAACTCTAACAAAAAATGCTAGAGTTTTTTTTAATAAGTTTTTATTTGCTATTAGCTGTAAGTACCGCCATCTAAGCGTACAACTGTTGCCCAACCATTTGTTACTGTGAATTGGTTACTGTCGAAACTTGCAAGACCTTTGTCTGCTTGTGTAAGACCTGTTGCTGCCGATCTTCCTGTTGCATTGTTCATTGCTAGTTTACTTTGAACAATAGCTGCAGTTGGCGAAACTTTGGTATTTGTAATACTGTTGTCTTTAATTTGTAATTCGTCAGCACCATTAACTTCAACAGTAACATCATCTACGTTAACTTGAAGTAAGTTACCAACTTTACTAATACCAGTACCAGCACTTAACTGGCCAGCGCCAGAGAACTGTTCAAACGAAATACCGTCTGTGCCGATAACTGGGAAGCCATCATGTGTAGCAACAAAGCCTGCATCGCCAAAGTCTGTGCCTTCTGTAATAAAGAAGAACGAACCACCTGCAACTTCGTCTGACTCATCGCCATCGCCTGCACGTGTAATTACCCATTGCGCTGCACCAGCAGTACCTGTGTTAGTAACAACGTAGGTACCGTTTTCAAATGCATTTGTTTGATTCTTAATAAGAACACGATCACCTACTGCAACACTAATGTCGTCAAGTACAAGTTTTTCGTTAGAAACAGAAGTTAGCGTTGCGCCAATGCCAGATGATCCATTATCATATGTAGCTGTTAAAGGCTCCGTCGAACTTGCCTTAACACTTTCTTTAACATCAAGCCCAGTTGCAACTTGGTCAACATATGATTTAGGAACAAGTGATTGATCTCCGAAGCCTGATCTGTCTGCATATCCCGATGGAACTATAATTGTGCCTGTTCCATTTGGATTTAACACAATATTTGCGTTTGTTTGTGTTGCTCTAACTTCGTTGGTATCAATTGTTAGTTCGTCGATTTCTACACTAGTTAAACCAGAAATTGTTGTAGAAGATCCGCCTAGTGTAATGCCAGTAGTACCAATAGTAATGTCACTGTTAGCTAGTTTATCATTTGTTACTGCACCGTCTACTATTTTAGCTGTCGATACTGCATCAGCAGCTAACTGTGTTGCTGTTACTGCACCTGTGCTTAGTTTACCAGTTGTGACTGATCCATCTGCAAGTTTAACTGCAGTGATTGCGCTGTCTGCGACCTTACCTGTTGTAATTGCAGATCCTGCAATTTTTGCCTCTGTAACTGTTAGGTCTGCAATTTTACTAGTTGTTACTGCGTCATTGCCTAGTTTAATTGTACTGACTGCACCCGCTGCAATCTTACCTTCGGTAACTGCGGCAGTATTAATTTTATCAGCAGTAACAGCGTTATCATTGATAGCGGCTGTGTCAACTGCATCGTCTGCTAGTTCGGTTGCTGTAATAGCATTTGTTGCAATTTTGTCAGTTGTGACAGCAGAATCTTTGATGTGAGAAGTAGTAACTGCTCGTTCACTGTCTGTTGTTGCACTACTAGCAAGTTTTGCACTAGTAACAGCGTTTGATTGAATATGGTCAGTCGATACTGCTCTGTCACTGTCTAGTGTTGCACTACTAGAAAGTTTTGCATCAGTAACTGCGTTATCTGCTAGTTGTGTAGTATCTACGCCAGAGTCTGCGATAGCAATAGTAATTGTACCTGCAGTGTCATCATATGACGCAGTAAGTGTGACTTCGTCTGCGGAAACAGCGCCACCTGTAATATCTTCAATGAACTCTTGTAGTGTTGTTGCATCATCGCCGATATGCAAATTGGAAACAACAGTTTTACCCAGCCCATCTGGAGTAATATTAATGTTACCGTTAGTATCAGTAGACGAAAGTATATTGCCGTCTAATTTTAAGTTATCTACAAATAGTTCATTAATTTTTTTATTTGCGTCAACAACTAGTGCAGCACTTGCTGTAAGTTGTCCCTGACTATGATCTAACAGATCCGTATAATACTTACCACCAATTTTAATAGGTGTATTTGTGTTACTAGTAGGGTCACCAATAAACAGTCTACCGCCGTTATTACCTGCACCGTCGCCTGTGCTGCTAGTATCATACACATACGCCATTTCACCTTGTTCAAGTGTTGACGGCAGATTAGCAGTGGACGTGCGTTTAATCTGAATTTGAGTTGCCATATTTTAATCCTTTAGAATTCTTAACAGCAGTTAAACTGTCTTACTCTATATATACTTGTATTTATACAATTTGGATCAATAAGAACCGCCATTTAGCTTCAATGTGCCAAATGTAGTATCGATATTATTACGTGCTTCCCAATTTTCAGTCTGTCCATTATATTGTAGCAGTGCACCCGACTGTGCGTTTTCAACATCTACATTGTTTATACTATCAATTGAAATATTAGCTTCTGTTACTTCGCCGATACTGTTTGCAAAGTCGTGCCAATTAGAAAGTGTGTTAGGCATTTCGCCTGTGTTTTCATTTCTATCTTCACCGTCTTGTAGTTTGTAGATATAAAATCTATCGCCAGTTACACCTGCATATGACTGTTTAACATATGCAAGCATGCCTTCTTCAAGTCGTTGTCCTGGCAAATCTGTTAATTGATTATTTTCTTCGCCTGTTACAAAATGTATACCGCCACGCACTTCGTCACTGAGTACAATCGGAAATGATCCATCTGGGCTCCATGTGCCTGGCCATGTATTTCTGGTTAAACCATTATAATTTGACATTATGAAATCCTCACGTATGTTTCGCCAGGCTGTAGTGTAATACCGTACAGTGTATATTCTTCTGCTACATAACTTGCAGGTGCACTGTGTGGTTCTAAATCTATATTATATCCGGTTGTTACTCCGACATCAGATAACAGTGCAGCACTTGCACCTGTTTTAAATACGCTGGGCTGAGAAGCTGTCGATCTTACAGCAAACCAAAATGCTCTAGGAACAGACTCGCTGTTGTTAATAACTGTATCTATACTTTTACTTTGATTTCCTAGTAATGTAACTTCGCCTAAGTCAAAATTTGATCCAGATATAATGTCTGTTGCAATTGGGGGTGTTCCTGTGCTTGCTGTCCATATATAAAAACTAGGATATGTAAAGTTTGCATTAATAGTAGTGTCAGTATCTGTCAACTCAACTGTGTAATACGAACCTGTTACAGTATGAGGTCTTCCAAATTCAGTGCTAACCAGCACTGATCTATTAGAATTGTTATCCTTGTGTAAGTCATCTGTAAAAGTCAGTGTACCACTAGATGATGCACTAGACACATTTCCGCCTACTGCAGTTACAGTAGAACTTGCATTGTTTTGATTGTTAAGTCCTAGCACAGAAACAGTGTAGTCTACACTATTGTAAAACTGTAAAAAGTTGTTTCCTGTTAAGTTAGAAAAACTTATACTTACGCCTACTGATCCCCACGAATAGTTTATTGTGCTGGCAGTGGGCCAATCTACTCCGTCTTCATCTTGAAATACAATTGTTGCACTAGCACTGCCGCCTGCTGCCGTTTGACTGTCTGATAATATTTCAGCAACAGTGTTTGTAAAAAATCCTTGCGTCCAATCAACTCCGCCATCTGGCACTTCACTGGGTCCGCTCGTAGTATAATCACTTAGTGCAGTGTGCACACCTTGTGAATTAGTAATACTTCCAACACTTGCAATATACTTAGATAAAAAGTCATCTGGGTTGTTTACTGAAACATTGAATTGGGAAGCGGGCTGATCCCATTTTAAACTTTGGCCAGTTGCAGACAAAACAGGAGAAAATGTTGCTAATTCAATTTGTAGTTTACCGTCGTTGTTAATTTCAATTTCACGAATTGTATATTCAGTATCATCTTCAACAAATAAATCACTAATTCGATATTGATCACTTGTGCCAGATGTTGCCCATTGAATGCCTTCATTTGACGCAACTGGGTCTCCGCTTCCGGCTGGTAATTGTGTTGTTATCCAACTGTCGGTTTGTTCGTCATAAACAATAACATCGCCGTCTGATAAATTAGCTAAGTCTACTGTGCCGAACACATCCTCGACAGTACTTCCTGTACCTCCGCCGCCGCCGCCGGACGATTCTATTGTGCCGGGCACCCATAACTGTTGTGCATCGTCCCACACAAGAGCTTGCCCATCTGTTGGCGTAACAGTACTAGTGTCAACGTCAGCTAAGTTATATAAAAAATGATTGCTAATATCACTTGTTTGTCCAGTAACATTACCCACTAAAGGTTTGTTTATTGTCCAGCTATCTTCAGTTGCGTCATATAGAAAATTAGCAAACGTATCACCTAGGTCAACTTGAACTCCGGATCCGTCTGCTTCTACTGCGTCAGCTGCGCCCGAAGATAAAATAATTGTTTTGTCAGTTATCGTCGACGATGCTTCGAATGTGCCGTTAACTGTTAAGTTGCCTTCGAGTATAAGATTGTTGCCGTATATATTATCAAACCGCTGTGTAGGAGAGCCAATGTCAAATGCTAAGTCTTCGTCTGGTAATACATCGCCGCCAAACTTAGTCTGGAGTAATAAAATATCTGCGGCATAGTCTGGAATAATATATAAGCCGCCGGCTGTTTCGCCATCGGATATACGCAATCTGGTGTCTTCTGTACTATAAAATAAGTCACCAATTTCACCGACAAATTGATCTGGAATCGCAGTTGGCTTAAACTGCGATCCAACTTTATATAAACCCTGGGTTTCGTCGCCACCGCCAAAGTTTTCTGTTTCATCAATCGGCATTTATGTTATTCCTTATATAACATATTTATCCGTGATACAAGACAAAAAAATAGAGCGCATTACACGCCCTATTTTGTTTATTGTAGTTTTTCTAAGTTAGTAATGTAATTGTCCATGCTATGATCTGAGAAGTTATCAACACTACCTTTTGTTAAACCTAACCACATACCTCTCCAACGATCTTTTGCTCGACGCAGTCCACGCAACTTTGGTCGATAATCACCGTTTGAATCCATGTAGTGCTCACAGCCATCATGAACATATCCCATTGCAGCCATTGGAACACGAGTAACAATGTCATTGTTGTTTACCCATCGTTGATGTTTACAATTAAGTGCTTTGACAAATTTACGCCAGCCAACACGTGGTGAACCATATGTGTATACTTCTTCGATATGCGGCATGCGGCTATCATCTTCAGCTCTACTTGCCATGATGGTTGTCATTGCTGCACCCAAACTATGTCCTGTAAACCACGCAGTGCGTTCCTTTCCACATTCACACAAGTCTTCTTCTATTAGTTTCCAAAGTTCGTCTACTTCCGCTTTGAACCCTCTGTGAACACGGCCAACAGTGTCGGCTATAACCGGAGCAGCCTTCAAGTCTGCTTTAATGTCATTGAATTCGCTTGGCTGTGTGCCACGGCAAGCAATTACAATGTCATGTTTATTCATAAATCTATATGCTTGAGCGCCATCTTTGTTATAAAACTCAATGGTAGTAAACCCTAGTGCACGTGCGTCTTTTTTAACTTGTTTGGTATCGTCGCTGTATGCTATACTTGATAGTTTAGCAAATAATAAGCTACGCTGTTCGAAACTCATATCTAAAATCATTTGTTGTTCTCCTATAAATTTATTTATTGACAAATAATTAAAATAGTATATATTAGTAACAATATAGGAGTTTTCATGAATATTACAATTGCAGGATACGGCTTTGTCGGACAAGCACACTACGCCTTACTAAAAAAAGATCATACTGTATCCATTTATGATCCGCCACTAGGATATACAGAATGGCCCGAACACCCAGATGCGGTCATTGTTTGTGTAAGTACACCCGGTAATCCAGACGGAAGCTGTAACATGAATAATGTTATCGATGTTGTCCGGCAGGTCCCGGAAGAAACTCCTATACTAATTAAAAGTACAATTAGTTTACAAGTATGGAATTATCTTACTGAAACTTTTTCCGAAAATAAAATTGCATTTAGTCCAGAATTTTTACGTGCGCAAACTGCTATAACTGACTTTTTAAACTGTCGTAAAATTTATGTCGGCGGCGCTGAAACTTCATTTTGGCATGTGCTGTTTAGAACTGCATTTGATGACGACACATTTAGTACAGTTAGTGTAAATGCATCCGATCTTATACTTGCTAAATATTTTCGTAACAGTTTTTTAGCAACAAAGGTTTCGTTCTTTAATCAAATTTACGACTTATGTAAAGTCACTGGACAGGATTATGAAACAGTTGCAAGTGTTGTTGGTGCAGACGAACGAATCGGAACAGGACACACAGCAATTACAAAACAACGTGGGTATGGCGGACATTGTTTTCCCAAGGACGTTGATGCTATTCTACATACTGCAAATCAATACAATACAAGTCTATCATTAATCAATGAATCAAAAGAATACAACCAAAAAACGAGGAGAAAATAATGTTTCCTAACTATGAGAACTTAACAGTTGAGCAATTACTTCAGCAACAGATTAATCTTAAACAAAAGTTAACACAGGCTGCAGGATCTGGTATGGGTCCGCAAATCACTGAACAACTGAAAAATATGCTGGAGTTTATTAACAGCGAACTTCAAAGTAAAGTGGAGATAGAAAAATTTAACGCAGCTAAACAAGAAAACGACGGCGATCCCAACGACGGCGCTTCATTGGATATTGGCAGCATTGAATAGTAATAATGAAATAATTGTTTCTGAAAATGATCTGGTAGAAATGATGCTATCAGATATAAAAAGTAGTACGGTTACTATGTCAAATACTGCAGCAATAGATCAATATAATCATTTTTGTAATCTGTTTCTGATCGACGGACACATTGATGTCGAAACACCCGACGATGGATCAGATAAGTATAATAAAGCATTAGCCGATAATTGGTTTATGCCCGACGAGTATAAAAATATGACATTGTCTGATGTAGAGAACTTTTTGCACAGTAAATGCAACACAGACCAAGAATGGTCTCGTGCCCGTGCAGAGCTTGATGAATATAAAAACAGAGACTTACTATCACTGTTAAAATATATGATTTATCTAGTTGACTTTATGCGTGAAAACAATATAGTATGGGGCGTAGGCAGAGGTTCAAGTGTAGCTAGTTATGTACTATATCTAATAGGCGTACATCGAATCGATAGTGTTAAATATGATTTAGATTACAAGGAATTTTTTAGATGAGCAGAAGAATTAAGACAGCTCGTGGCAAGACAATTGACATGGCAGCACTAGGTGCCAAAAATGAAAAGGTTCGGGCTGTAGGAAACATACTAATGAATGCACGTGGTGATCGGCTAAATCAAGATGGATCGGTTAAGTACACTGCAGAAGAAATTGCACGTACCGCACAGGATCTCAGACAGCCGCCTGCGCAGTCTGCTATTAGCGATCCTAAGCCAATTTCACAGCCTGCACAACAACCTATTACCGATCCGTTTGAAGAAGAAGCGGCCCCCGATCCAATTAGTAAGATTACTAAAACACGAGACGACGGGTCTCAGTATATGGAAATCGAATACGACGATGGTACTATCGAAACAATTGAACTACAATCTAAAGAGGAATAAATGAAACAAGTAAAAGCAACAGCATCTACTGTACTAGGATTTTTTGTTAATCCGCCCGGTGAAGCAACTACAAGTGGCGGAGTTATTATTTTAGATGATGACGGTAAACAGCACGGAATTAAAACAAGATACTTTGAAGTACACGATGTCGGCGAACGTACAGAAGTTTACAACGACATCAAACCCGGTGATATTGTAGCCGTAGCACACGGACGCTGGAGTCGTGGTCTGGATATCGGTCACCCCGACGGTAAAAAATTATATAGACTAGATGAAGAAGAAATTCTAGGCATTTACACAGGCGATCCTGCAAACATTCATTAATAATGAAACGTTTGGAAAATTATATAGCATGGTATAAGAAACTTCGCAGTCAGGGCTATAAACGTCTTGACTGTGTGCGTTGGGCAGTATATAATAGTAAACATCATACAATTGAAGGCATTTATAAATGAAAGACATCTGGGTAGAAAAATATCGACCTAAAACAGTAAGCGAATATGTGTTTAAAAATGAATCACAAAAGCGCACAATCCAAGGCTGGATAAATGATAAAAGTATTCCACACTTGTTGTTTGCAGGCAGTGCAGGCACAGGCAAAACTACGCTAGCAAGAGTTCTTATTAACGAGTTAGGTGTACAGCCAGCAGACTTGTTGTTTATTAACGCAACACGTGACAACGGTATTGAATATGTTCGTAACAAAATTACAAACTTCAGTGAGACAATGCCCTGGGGCGACTTTAAAATTGTATTGCTAGACGAAGCTGACTACTTGAGTCCAGATGCACAAGCAGCACTTCGTGGTGTTATGGAACAGTATCATAGCAGTGTTCGTTTTATTTTAACTTGTAACTATGACAATAAGATTATTCCACCACTTAAAAGTCGGTGTCAAGTATTTCAAATTCAAAAGCAAGACGAAGGCGAATTCTTTAACAGAATGCTAACTATTCTGGAAGCAGAAGGTGTCCAATATGATCCGTATTTGCTGGGTACGTTTGTTGTAGCTACACAGCCAGATATGCGCAAAACAATCAACAACTTACAAGCTGCAACAGTCGACGGAGTACTAACAGCACCCGAAGAAGGATCAGACGACAGTGCTTGGCTTATTAAGATGGTTGATTTGTTCAAGTCGGGAAACATCAAAGAAGCTCGCAAACTTATTGTTGCTAATGCACGACCAGATGAATACGAAGGTATTTTTCGCAAGATGTATGAAAACTTGGATTGGTTTGGCGACACTGAAGATAAGCAAGACGAAGCAGTTATTATTATTCGCAACGGATTAGTCAAGCATGTAAGTGTTGCAGATGTCGAAATTAATTTAAGTGCTACACTGATCGAATTGCAAATGCTATGAATAAAGTAGTCTTTGTTGCATTAGAAGAAGAATTTCCTATACGTTATGCACCAGATAACATCAATGTTGTGTATACAGGAATCGGCAAAGTAAATGCGGCAAAGACAGTAGCAAGATATCTTACTGCAAACCCACATGTTGAAGTAGTGTATAATTACGGTACTGCTGGCGCTGCCGACAATAGTGTTGCAGGAGAGTTATTAGCAGTAAATGCACTGGTAGAAAGAGACATGGATTTGACTCCTTTAGGTCTACCCAAGTTCGTAACAAAAGAGTACCAAGTGCCGTTCATCTATACTAATAATAGAGATACAGAAATCATCTGTGGCACTGGCGATAGCTTTGCTCGTCCTGATGATCCCTATCATATTGTAGACATGGAAGCCTATGCAATTGCTAATGTTTGTCGTTCATTTGGCATTTCACAAATATACGTCTACAAGTACATCAGTGACACTGACGATGATGTAGATCCCGGTGAAGCTTGGAAAGAAAATGTGTCAAAAGGTGCAAAAAAGTTTAAAAATGTCTTGACATAGATAATCCTTTAGTGTAAATTATATTTGTAGGCAGGAAAGAAAGTCTACATTAACTCAAATTGCTAAAATGAGGTAAACATGTCAAAAGCAAAAAAAGCAGCAGCAGCATCTGCGTTTGATCCTAGTGCTGGTCGCAAGGATCGTAAAGTATCAATGAAACAAGTTGCTCGTATGATTAAGCAACGCCTAGGTTCCGACTTTGTTAAAGAGAACCAAAAAACTGAAAATCCCAAAAATGTACTAAAATTTGGCTGGGTTGATCCAGAATTAGCGTGGATTAATTATGATCGTCAGCGGTGGCCGGAGCCGACTGCAATTAAAAAACTTATTAACGTATGGAAGCTAGGAGTAGTTACTCCACTTAGTGCTCGTTACGATCCAGTTGAAAACCGATTCTATATTGCAGACGGCCAGCAACACGGATTAGCATATATGCTTCAATATCCAGATGCGGCTTTGCCTGTATTTTATGTAGAAAGTACTGATCCGCAACTTGAAACAGATCAGTTACTAGCTCTTAATATCGGTAACTTGCCAATGGCACTGTTTTTCATTCACGAGCAAATGATTAAAGCTGGTGATCAGTTTCATATTGATCTCGAAACATGTGTACAAACTGCAGGATGTACTACAGGGTACAAAAAACGTACACCAGGTGTTATTACACACATGCAGGATTTACAAAGTGCTGCAAAGGACTTCGGATTTGAAAATTTAGAACTAGTTCTTACTAAGTACCGCACTTACTGGCCTATGGAAGTTGTAAAGACCGCAACAATGTTAGGATTTTTGAAAGTCGTAGACTTAATGAAAAAAGCAAATGTCTATGACGAAGATGTATTAGACGATGTTTTTGCAGAATGCGCTGAATATTTTGAAAGTGCAGATCGTTTGCACCTGGATATTAAAGAAGAGTTTTCAGTTAAATACCCAGGCGGATACAAAGGAATGAATGTTCGTGAAAAAGTTGCAAGTGGCATTATTAATGTGTACGAAAAGTCTACTGGTAATAAACTAGTTGATGCACCGTTTGACGTTGACATGCCAATGATGCAAAAGGCAGCATAATGTTATATCCTAAATTTGATCCCGGAACGTACATCACAAGAGACTTGTACAGAACAGTATGTGAAACAGGCGACCTTAGGGTCGTCTGGGCACAAAAGAATTCCCAAAAATGGAATGTAGAATATAATGCATATCTTGCTAAGTGCGGTGAATACTGTGCATGTTGCGGAAGTGAACTAGATTATGGACTAGGCAAAAATAATAATAATAAAGCTGATGAAAATACGCCTAGTACAGATCATATCATTCCAAGAAGCAAAGGCGGCACAGACGTACTATCTAATCTTTGGATTATTTGCAATAAATGTAATACACTAAAAAATAATGCAACATACGAAGATATTCAAAGATATGAAAATATTATACGTGTCCTCAAGGAAACGAGGGAAATCACATGAGAACATTCACATTACTACTATCAGCAATGCATCAGCCACGTGACATAAGCAATTTTGCATTGCACTATCAAATTAAAAACTACTGCTATGAGTTTGGTATCACAGGAGAAGTTTTAAAATATGGTAAAGCAAACGACAAGGAATGGCATCGAGGAACTTGGTGTGATCGCATCTATCGTCAAGCAGGAGGCATAAACGGTTGGCCCAGAAGGCTTAGTTGCAGTACTGCAAGTGTAACTAAAGAACGTATGAAAACATATTTTCCACTAGTTACTAAAGACGATGTCTACGTTAGAATATATGATTATACACATGATCTGGTAAACGACAGTGATGACAAAGTAGACGCAGTGTTACTTAATGCAGAAAACAAACTAATCCGTGATCATATGAATGTACACGGTATTAAGCCTAAACTAAACATTGCAGAAACAAAATCACATGCATATATTTCTTCTGACGTGCAGAGCTTGTTCGAAGGACTGTAATAAGTTATCAGAAACGTAAGATTCTTTTCTTACGTTTCCTGTTGACAAGTAAGGCATCTTACATTATACTAGTAGTGTAGGAGATAAAAATGACACCACAAGAGCGTATTAAAAACTTTATTGCTAGGATCAACGAAACTGATCCTAGCATTCGGTTTAACATCGAAACCAGCGAGCGTGGACGTAACGGTAAACGTTGTTATACACCACCACTAAAGTCGGGCGTTGTATTAGAAGTTCTTTATATACGCAATCGGCTAGTAATTGGTGTTGCACTGCCCGCTGACAAAGGTGAGCGCAGTCGTCCAATTGTAATCGAGTACCTAACTGAAAATGGTTTCCAAGTTGAAGATGCGCAAAAAAACCTACGTTTTGAAACTGACAACTTAGATGACGATTTCTTCGCACTGTATGAATTAATCAGCGACTGTGATTTGCTTGATCCCGCAGGTACTAGCGGATGGAAAAAAGTCGCAGCACCTGAAGAAATTTATACGGACATGGCTAAGATTTGTCAAGTAGCAGCAACAAGCGGCAACACACGTTTCTTGGATCGTTGGGTGTTTGACCAAGTAGACAAACTCATTGCTATAAACGAGCCTACAGACGTTCGTACATACCGTGAACACGTAGTACCCTGTGACTTGCTACTAAAACAAACTGTTGAAATGTTTCAGTCGGGTGCAACAGTAGAACAAGTTGCACAAATGCTCAAAGACAATCTTGCTATTGCTTATATTGATCCCAAGGATGCAGAATATATCGACGGAGAACTAGGCTGGCGTACTACTATGCCAGAAGGTTGGCAGTTCGGTGATGCTATTACTGCTCGGTTAGACGAAGCAAAAATTAATTACTAAAAAGCTAAATTAGGTGTTGACATTGAAACCAAGATGTCTTATATTAGTATTGTAAGTTAGTTAAACGGAGACACCAAATGACACTAGCAGTTGACAACACAATGGAAACAATCCAATATTGGGATGCTCAACGTGAAGCACTAGGTTTTGAAACAGTTTGGAGCATGTGGGAATTTGCCGACATTAACCAAAATATTTTTAAAGAAGGTGTTAAGCGTGTGTGCTATACTTTTTACGCACAAGACGCTACTGTCGGCGAGTTAATGAATGATACTGCACAACAAATCGAAGTGAGTGCATTTGCTGCTAGCGGCAGTGTGCGTGATTTGTGGGCTGCAGCAGAGAGTTGTTTTCAACAAGCAAAGCAACAAGGTGACTGGCATAAGTTTATCGAAGACTTTGAACTGCGTGATGATGGTTCATATGAAATTGTAATGGGGTCTTAATAATGCAAGGTTTAGGTTACCAAGACGCTAGACAACAGCGTATAAGTGAAGGCTACACTGCTTCTAATATGGAAGAGCGTGGACATGAAGAATTTCTGGTATATTTTGGCAGAGCACATATTACTGATTTTGAAAAATGTTTAATTGCACGTGGCCTACTAAAGGTTGGACGAGGAAAATGGAAGACTGCACTTATGCGTGGCCGGAATCAGCCTGGCGTAGACTTTAGAATTTATGCAGAAATTTTGTTAACTAATAACGATGATACAAAAATAGTAGAAAAAATTGTCAAGGATAATTTTAAAGATAAAAATGTTAAAGGAACACAAGGTCAAAGAGAACTATACAACGTAAGCGATGGTGAGCTCTACGATTTTGTTTATACAATTGCAGAAATTGCACATGACTGCTACAACGTTGATGTCAAAAAAATCAACTTTTATGTGAAGGATGTATGAATGATACGTATTGATGGATTAACCGATCGGCAAGTTAAGTTTCTTGACAAGATGTGGAGTATGGATACACAAGAAGAAGTAGCTGCATGGTTCCGAACACTAAGCGACGATGATCTGAACATGGCTGTTACACTGCACGAAATGCTCGTTAGTCAAATGCTTGAACAGCCTGCAGAAGAAGATGTTAGTATAGCACAGGATATGTTACAAAAAATTGGTGTAAAGGTATGAAAAAAGAAAGCAATTACGTTAATGTCTCTGTAGAATATAACGCAGGTTGCTATGATTTGTTAACTGGATTGCGTATCTGGGAAACAGATACCGATGAAGGTAAGTTCTTACGTGATACTGCAATGCTTGTTTCGTTGGACGATTCAGGAATGGATTTAAATTATATGTCAACAGTACAAGCAACCTACAAACTATCAAACGAAGATCGTGCTGCCTATAAATTTATGTTTGAGACTGAACTATGCTAGATGACTATGCAGCCGAAATATTTGCTGATAACATAAACATGATGGTGCCATGGTATTTGATGGCATCATATGCATACTACAAACAAGATGACCCTATACTCAGCGATGCGTTTTTTGACGCTATGGGTAAAACTATGTTGGAGAGATGGGATGACATTAATCATTTTCACAAGCACCTTATTACTGTTGACGCTTTACAAGCAGGAACCTATCTTGGAAACTATCCCAGTCGTGTTGAAGGCGCACTCGAAGAGTTATTAAAACATCAAAAAAAGATGAAAAAAAATTAATTTAGGTGTTGACATCCAAGATATCTTACTGTATGTTATATGTGTAAGTTGATAAAACGGAGAGACAAAATGCAAATCACTGATGTAAACACTGGCGTTGAAGTTCTTGTTGAAGCAATCAAAGCTGATTACCGAGGTTACATGGATACATATGCTGGCAGTTGGAACGGTAAAGGTGAAATGGACGAAGTACAAGAAAAAATGGTCAATGAGTTTGAAAACGGTTTTGAAGTTAGCGAGGGTGTAAAGTACATCAAGATCAAACAAAAACGTGGCGGTGTTTGGGGCTTTGTTGTTAAAAAAGACGATGGTAAATTTAAAGCTGGTGACATTCTTCTCGCTGCTGGCTACAATGCTCCTGCTCGCAACAAAGCACGTGGCAATGTGTTCACTGGCTATACTGTATTGTGGACTGGTCCAAATTACTTGAAATAATGGTTGACAGCGCAAAAGGACTTCGTTATAGTATAAAAGTAAACACAGCATAGAGGATAAAGATATGCAAATCACTGTTCAAAACACTGGTACTGTTAACATTGCAGGCACTAGCTTGAGTGGCTATGTAGAGGCTACGTTGTACGAGCTAGAGCAAGTGTTTGGTTCTCCGACATATGCACTTGAGGATCCAAGTAAGAAAGTGCAAACGGAATGGACACTCAGTCTTAACGGTGAGGTTGCTACTATCTATAACTGGAAGACACAACAAACACCACGAGACTTGTATCGTTGGCACATCGGCGGCTTTGGCAAAGGTGAAGTTGAGATGGTGCAAGAAGCAGTTGATGCATATCGCAAGGCTGTACGTGCTGTAGAAACTTACATGGCAGACTAAAAAAAGGTTGACTGTGTACTGCTTTGTATGCTACTATAATATGTAATCCACTAAAATTGAGGTTTAAAATGACAGAACTTTTTGCAGATATTGAAACACTCCAAGACGTACTGATTGCATGGGAAGAAGGTGCGTCCGATGAAAAGCGCATGGCTCGTGCACAACTTCGTAAAATGCTTGTGCGTAAAGAACGTGAAGTTAAAGTATTCGAAGATCAGATGCGAGAAACTGAAGAAGAATTTTTAATCGATGAACTGTAATGGAGGTTTATATGTTGTCTAACACCAAGTTTAATTCAGGACTTACATACAGCGAAGCTGATGCATTAGTAGAGCAGTATGTCAGTGGAATGAAAACAGATGATGTCAAGCTGGCAGTGCTTATCACACATTTGAAATCCGCTGTGCGTGATAGCAAACAGATGCGGCGTGTTATTAGTTCGCTGCTCGATGATGAAGTTCGCACTGTATGATTAAAGATTGGTCTATAAAAGAGATCAAAGCCCAAGTAGATAAAATTGCTTGGGCCGAATCCGATCCTCGTATGGACGGATATGTAACTTGGGGGTGCAAGCAGGATTTATATAACTTATATTGGTACATAGAAGACAAACTCGGAAAGTGTAGCGAGTATAGTAGCGTGGAAAAAGACTTGCTTACTCAACGGCGAGAAAAGCAAATTGTTAAAAAACTTGGAGGCGGCGATGAAAACTTCTGATGTTGAATCGGAATTTGTGGATGTACTGAATAATTATAACCATCCGCTATTTGAAATAGCATATCAAATGCTCGACGATAGTAAATTTTTAAAAGAACAAGAGATTAACGACGATGATAAGCAATATTTACTTAAACTCGCCGATTAATAGCTTTCAGCAGCTATTGGCTATCACTGCAGAAGAGTGCGGTGAACTTACTCAAGTATGCATGAAAATTATGCGCAAGTACGATAGCCTCGAAGATGCAAAAGACGACAAATATATTAATCTGCTAATAGAAGAAGTGGGCGATGTTATGTGCATGTTAGAACTTATGATCGAACACAAGTTGATTACTAACAGAGAGTTGTCGGACCGAATAACAGTTAAGCGAAATAAACTCAAACAATGGAGTACATTAATCGATGATGAAAACTAAAGCACCAACAGACGGACGTGTAGGTATTAAAGAACTTATCGACTTTTTTCAAACCAGTGCAAATAAACTCACAGCAAACGGTGAAGAGGACAGTGCATTCTACTTTGAACAAGTTGCGGATCATTTGCGACAAAATCCTCACAAAGGTCTCCAAGAAAAAGTTGAAAGAATTTTAGGAATTTAGCATCTTTTTTCAAAAAAAGACTTGACATTGGCACCAAGATGTCTTATATTATATATGTAAGCAATAAAGAGGTACACAATGATTTACTCACTGGTAGAAGCGCAAGTTCGTGAGGCAGCAGACAAAGCTGAGAACAAAAATCCCGACGGTACTATTAACTGGAACTTTGTTGATTCTGATGTTTTTATGAGCGGTGTTATGACATGGTTTCCAGACAGTGACCAGTATTACGAAGTATTTGATGAGATTGTAGAAAACTTCATTGCAGAAATGCGTGAAGAAGCTGCATCAGAAATTCAACTTGAAATGAGTGTGTAATGGCTAAACGAGGCGAACTAAAGCCAATGGATGCTTGGGAACAAACAATTCGTTCGAATGCTGTTGCATACAACGTTGTTATGTTTCAGCCTGGCGCTAGCAGCCGTGTTTATCAAAGTTTTGATAATTTGCCAATGGCTGTTGAGTATGGTAAGATTGTACTGCAAGAACCTAACAGAATTCGCAGTGCAATGATTTATGCAATCGATGAAGGCGACCATCATGCGCTAGTTGGCACAATTGGTCGTCATAATTTACAATTTAAAGAAGTGGAAGTAAAAACATGGTAGATGCTGCAGCAGTCGGACGTTATATGAGTGAGCTGTCTTATAGAACTACAGATAATTACGAGTTAGCTAACATGCTAAGTAAACTGTCAGATGACTTAGAAACATTTGGCACTAGCGTGTTTGCCAAGCGTTGGAATGACTTTACCGACAACGAAAAGAAAGTCATTATCAAATGCAAAAAAATGATGGAGAGCAAGAATGGATCTATTTCCGACTAGGATTTATCAACACCAAACTATTTTTGAAGAATATAAAGAAATTATGACAGAAGCCGAGTACCTTTTGAAAAAGGTATCGTCGAAAGGTTTTACAAAACACCCCGGATGGGAACAAGGAACACATAGTTTAAGTGACCCTACATTTAATGAAAATGCATTGAAGAAATATCGCTGCTATAAGATTATGGAAAAGTTAAATTGGTGTGTACAACAGTATGTGCAACAGCTTGGTCATACTCCAGATACTGTTTCTTCATTTGATATCGAAAGTAGTTGGGTAACACATACTGCGCCCAACGAATACGCCCGTCTGCACCATCACGGTACTAGTGATATGTCAGGCGTGTTCTTTATTAAGGGAAACGCAAACAACAGTGGTAATTTGTATTTTCAAAATAGTAATGCAGTGCATTCAGCTACACGATTATATTCGTCGATGTCTGAACAACACGACATTCCTGTAGCGGTAGGATCATTTGTGTTATTTCCGGGATGGCTTCCGCACGGTACTCGAATTAACACCGGCGACGAAGACCGTGTAAGTGTTAGCTTTAATATCAAATTAAATTAGTATTTTTGCTAAAAGGTTCTTGACAATCGAGACATCTTACTGTATGTTATATATGTAATAACAAGAAAGGTTCACAATGAACAAACTAATTCTCACTGATATCGATGGCGTAATGCTTGATTGGGAAACTGGCTTCCATGATTGGATGGAGTCAAAAGGCTTTAACCGTAATGCTATTGATAGCTATGATATGCATGTTGTATACGGAGAAAAGAAAGAGTTCATAAAAGCACTTGTACGTGAGTACAATAACAGTGCTTGGATGTGTTGCTTGAAGCCGCTGCGTGACGCAGTTGTTGGTGTTCAAATGCTAGCAGATGCTGGCTATCGGTTTGGCGCTATTACTAGCTTGAGCTTAGATCCGTATGCTGGCAAGTTACGGAAAGAAAACCTAAAGAGCTTGTTTGGAGATGTTTTCGATTTTGTAACTTGCTTAGATACAGGTGCTGATAAAGATGAAGCATTACTTCCTTACAAAGATAGTGGAATGTGGTGGATTGAAGACAAGCCAGAAAATGCACGGTTAGGTGCTGATTTAGGCTTGAAAACGATTCTCATGCGTCACCCGCACAATGCTTCGTTTGATTACAGCGGTGTTAAGAACGTAGACAATTGGACGCAAATTGCTAATATGATTATTAAGTCTTAATTATTCGCCGTAAATGTTTAGAACATCTACTACTGCAGGGTGTCGTTCGACATCCTGTTTCGTAAAATGTACGCACCCGATGGTGCTATGATCGGAGGTTAACCGAGTAGTAAAATCTTTTAAACCATTATTTTGAAATCCTCTATCATGTTGTGCCAGATCACCTGTTACGACAATACGTGAACCAGTACCAATACGTGTTAGTAACATTTTCATTTGCTCTGGTGTAGCATTTTGCATTTCATCTGCTACAATCCAGCACTCTTTAAATGTACGACCACGCATATATGCAAGCGGCGCAATTTCAATTTCTTTGTTTTCGATCATGCGTTCAACTTGCTTTGGTGTCCAATGTTCTTCAAGAACATCAAATATTGGACGGGTCCAAGGTGCCATTTTGTCTTTAAGGTCTCCGGGTAAGAATCCGTGTTGTTCATCAACACTTACAGCAGGTCTTGTGATAACGATTTTACTAATCTCACCATTGTCAAACTTTTGTATACCCATTTGTACAGACAGCATAGTTTTACCTGTGCCTGCTGGTCCAGTTGCAAATACAATTGATTTTCGAGGATCGTTTAGTAGTTCAATGTAATCTTCTTGATGTACATTGCGTGGTAAAATAGTTATCTTCTTCTTACGATATGTTTGTAATTCTACTACCATATCGTTGAAATTTGAACTCTTGCTATTTTGTTTTCTCGCTCTTTTGGCCATGTAGCTCTCCATTGATTGATATATTTGCGCCCAATGTGTCTACAAAGTTATTTATAAGAAAGTGCTAAATAATAGTAAGATGACAACAGAAATTGAACAATTAAAACAAACACTAGACAATCTGGTTGATTCGAGCAGTGACTTATCTGTTTTGCTCGACTTCGAAGAAGTATTGGATAGTCTTCACATTTATTCATATAAAAACTGGGAATACGGAGAAGTTATTGCTGGTCCAGACGTGTCACGCTACTGGGTAACCGTAACGCTTATGTACCCTAGAAAACTAATGCCAGATCCTGATGCAGCGTTTCGTTTAACTTCACATGGCGCACGTGTATTTTTTAAAAAAGATACACTAGAAGAACCAGTAAAAATCGAATCCCCAGATGATTTGGGAGACGTGGATCCCAAGACAGGCAAGCGTATGCCTAAAAAGAAGTCAACTAAAATTTGGCTAGTTACAATAGAAATGCCAAGAGACTTTGTAAACGAATTTGAAAGTTCTAAAGTTACTGTTAATGGTGTAGATTTAGACATGAGTGATGTTGATAGTGCGTACGACAGTGATTATGATAATAGCATTTCACTAGATAAAGATGATTTGGGAATAGATCAATGACAGTTAAGTATGGCGAAATGAGCAATTTAGTTAGCGATACAATTAGTATTGACCAATACAAACCTAAGATTGGCGAAGCCAACGAAACTGTAGTTGTTGCGTTTGAAGTTGCATTCGAACAGCCTGCTAAAGATTTAAGTAACTTGATTGAAACAGATGTTACTGAAAGTTTAGATGTTGACATATCCGACGGCCCCAATGCAGATGGCAAGTATATGGTATTTGTAGAGTTTCAACGAAACAACTCCTTGTATGAAAGTATCATGAACATTGTAAAAGTTGCTAGTCAAGTAACAGCTATTACTGAATGGAAATATAGTTATTACAAAGGAACAGATAATAAAGAGTTGACTGCAGAAAACTTATCAGAAACTGTTCTTGACAATTCCGAAGAGTATGTGTTACGTTATAACAGCCAAACAAACGAAGATCTGTCGAGAGTAAAGGCATTGGCTGGGCTGTAATGGCAAAAGAAGACATTTTAGTATTTCAAGGTAAAGTGATCGAATGTTTACCTAATGCGTTGTTCAAAGTTAGGTTAGAAAACGATCATCAAATAATTGCAACTATTAGTGGTAAAATTAGAAGATTTAATATTAACATATTACAAGACGACCGTGTTGATGTAGAAATGACACCATATGATTTGGATAAAGGTCGCATAGTTTATAGGCATAAGTAAAATGAAACTTGCAGGATTATTATTAGTTGTAATTATGGTAATGAGTGGTATCGGATACTGGTACTATACAGATACACAACAGCGCATGGCAATCTTGCAAGAAAATAATGCTAAACTAGAAATAGCAGTACAAACAAATGAAGCAGCACTGAATAGTTTGCAAGCAGACTATGCTGCCGCACAAACCGAACTTACACGAATTAATCAAGTATATGCAGAAATTCGTAGACAAAACAATAGACTCAGTGCTAAACTAGCAGACATGGACTTAGGCTTACTTGCAGAAGAAAGACCAGAATCAATGGAACGTGCAGTTGACACAGGTACCATAAATGCAAACAGATGTTTTGAACTACTAAGCGGAAGTCCCTTAACCGAGGAAGAACAAAATGCAGAAAACAGCAAAGATTTTAACAAAGAGTGCCCTTGGCTTTGGCCTGGTCCTCGCACTGACAGCATGCTCAAGCAACCCACTCCAGCGAATTGAAGTAAGCGCAAAGCCTATTGCAAAACCAAATTTAAACTTGCCTCCAGTTGACGAATTAACTTTACGCAACGTAGACTGGATTGTTGTTAATCGTGATAACATGGAAGAAAAAATTGCCGAACTTGAAGCAGCAGGAGTGCCCATCGGACTCTACGTATTAACTGGCGAAGGCTATGAAAATTTAGGATTAAATATCAGTGACATTCGTGCATTGATACAACAACAACAAGAAATTATTGTTGCGTATGAAAATTATTATAAACAGTCCGAAGCAGCAATTGAAGAGCATAATCAAACATTAAATGAATAATCCTTACAGTGTATTAGGTGTTCAAGAAAACGCATCTGATGAAGAAATTAAAAAAGCATATCGACGCTTAGCCAAACAGCATCATCCAGACAGACCAGATGGAAATGAAGAACAGTTTAAGCGTATAAGTGAAGCATATGATGCTATCAAAAGCGGCAATGTTCATCAGCAACAAACGCACGGTCCTAGAGGTTGGAATCAACCAGGGCCGCCGCCGTGGCCATTCTCAGACGAAATGTTTAATGAACAGTTTGGTGTTTTTACTAATCGCCCTAGACGAAATAATGACACTCGTATACAAGTTAGTATTACATTAAATGAGTTGCTAACACAAGCCACGAGAAGTGTTAACTTAAAATTCCGCAACGGAAGAAGTCGACAGGTTGTAATTAATATCCCACGGGGCGTAACGCATGGTACCGAAGTTCGATATGCAAAGTACGGCGAAGATACTATTCCTAACGTTCCGGCCGGGTCACTATTTGTAGTATTTTTAGTAGACACTGGAAATAATTATATACTCGAAGAATACAACCTAATACATAGGTTAAATATTAATGTAAAAGAAGCAATGTTAGGCACCGATAAAATAATCAAGACAGCGGACAATAGAAATTTAAAACTTAATATAAAACCAGGCACACAGTCTAAAACAAGATTACGTATCCCACAGGGCGGTCTTCCCAGAAACAATGCTCCAAGCGGAGATATGTTTGTTGAGCTTAATGTTGTTATACCAAAACTTACACCAGACGACTTAGAAATAAAAATTAAAGATCTGCCCTAGCATACCTTGACAAATAGTAATTAATGTACTATATGTTAAACAACAATAAAAAGGATTATAAATGTCGCATAACGATAAAATTGAGCAAATTGTAGAGCGTGTATATCAATTAACTCGTGACTATAAACATGAGTACGTAACACTCGAACATCTTCTTGCGATACTGTTGGAAACAGAAGAAGTTGAAGATATTCTGTATGATCTTCAGCAAGATCCAGAAGAAATGAAAAAAGCAATTACAGAGTACTTAGAAAAAGAAGTACAAAAATTGCCAGAAGAAGCACAGCCTAAAAAAACAGTAATGCTAGAACGTGTGTTCAATCGTGCATTTACACAAGCACTGTTTAATGGCAGACAAAAACTAGATCCGAGAGACTTGTTAATCAGCATCTTAACAGAAGAAGCAAGTCCTGCACACACACTATTAAAACAATTTGATATTACTCGTGAAAACTTAGTATCTTATATTAGTGATGCTGCCCAACAAAGTGATTCAGCAGATACGGAGATGAGGCCAGCAAAGCAAGAACGTATGCTAACCAAATATTGCGATAACCTAAACGAACAAGCCGCTGCAGGGTCAATTGATCCGATGATTGGCCGTGAAGAAGAACTTGAAAAACTAGTACAAACTATTTCACGTCGTAAAAAGAACAATGCAGTGTTAGTCGGCGAAAGTGGTGTAGGTAAAACAGCTATCGCAGAAGGACTTGCACATCGTATCATTGAGGACAACGTACCTGATGTTATTAAAGATAACATAGTTTACAGTTTGGACATTGGTGCACTGTTAGCAGGAACAAAGTTTAGAGGCGATTTTGAAGAGCGTCTTAAAGATGTTCTTGATATTCTAGAAAAGCGTGACGATGCAATTTTGTTTATTGACGAAATACATATGATTATGGGTGCAGGCAGTGGCGGTCAAGGTGCAATGGATGTCGCAAACTTGCTCAAGCCTGCGTTGCAAAAAGGCAAGCTACGCTGTATTGGTTCTACTACTTACGAAGAATACAGAGAACACTTTGAAAAGGATAAAGCACTTAGTAGACGTTTTTATAAAGTAGATGTGCCCGAGCCTACGCCAGCAGATGCAAAACGTATTATCGAAGCAGCAATCCCTACATACGAACTTTTTCACGAACTAGCATATACAAAAGAAGCACTGCATGGTGCAGTTGATCTAACGCATCAATACTGGCACAACAAACACTTGCCAGACAAAGCATTTGATGTACTAGATGCAGCGGCAGCAAGACAGCGTTTACAACCTGTGGAAAATCGCAAAGGTGTTTTAGAATTAGACGATATTCGTTACGAGGTTGCTAAACTAACACGAATTCCTGTAGACCAGTTAGTACTTACGAAAGACAGTGAATACAAACAGGAAAAGCCTGTAGACATTGAAGCAGTTGTTAAGAAGAAAGTATTTGGTCAAGACGAAGCAATTACTAGGCTTGCTGATAGCATTTACATTGCTAAAGCTGGTCTCAAAGATCCTAGTAAACCAGTCGGCTGTTATTTGTTTACAGGTCCTACTGGGGTTGGTAAAACAGAAACAGCAAACCAGCTAAGTGATGCAATGAGTATGCCACTTGTACGTTTTGATATGAGTGAATATCAAGAGCGTCACACAGTTGCTAAACTAATCGGTGCACCTCCCGGGTATGTTGGATACGGCGAAGGTGGCCAAGGCGGCGGCTTGTTGGTCAATAAATTGGAAGAAAATCCAAACTGTATCTTGTTGCTAGATGAAATCGAAAAAGCACACCCAGATGTAAGTAACGTGTTACTGCAACTAATGGACAATGGGATGATTTCAAACAGCGAAGGCAAAAGTGTAAGTGCACGTAACGCTATTGTAATCTTAACAAGTAACTTGGGTGCTCGTGACGCAGAACGCAACACAATTGGGTTTGGTGACAACGACAATAGTACAGCCAGCGAAGATGCAGTTAAGCGTTTCTTTAGTCCTGAATTTAGAAATCGTTTAGATGCTATTGTACAGTTCACAAAACTAGACAAAACGCTGATGAAGAAAATTACCATTAAGTTTTTGCAAGATGTTGTAGATATGCTCAAAGACAGGAATATCCCATTAACATGGAACCCTGCAGTAGTTGACTGGCTAACAGAAAATGGATTTAGCGAAACAATGGGCGCTCGACCGATGTCTAGGTTAATTAACGAAGAAATTAAAAAGCCGCTTGCAAAGCAGCTACTATTCGGTAATGATATTACATTTGCCAGACTAGAGATTTCCAATGACAAAATCCATATACGAACAACTTAAAGGAGATACCAGATTTTATATTGCAAATAAAATCTGGTATAAAGAATATCCATTTCGCATAACGTTTACACGTTGGACATTTAAACGTTGGAATTTGGATATTGCTACATTAAACTATTATCATCGAAATCAAGATATTAATCGTACAATAACTAATTTAGGTCATGAGTTTAAATCTAGAAACGGCATGACTTACAATCTATATCTTAAAGATGAAAGTGCAGTATCTGATGTTTTAAAATTATTTAATAAAGACATATTAGAAATTTGGGGTCCTAAAAATGAAACCCAAAAAGACATGATGGCAGAAGATCTTGCATGTACTTTTCGTAAAAAGTTCTTTTACAACAAGTATCAGTACAAAGTAAGTTTCGAAATGTACCGTTATAGTGACAACATGGATACTTTTACTGAAATTGCCGATTTTGTAAAAGATAGTTTTTTGGAAGGTACATACTATCTGAATACAGTACTTCAAAATTATGCCAACTGGAAAGAAATGGATCAACGCATTGTAAAAAACGGCAATCCATTTACATTTCACCGAAGATTGCCATACCGAGCAACAGGCACAGTTTATCTTAAAGATTACAGTGATGTATGCACACTACACTTAATGTTTAAAAACGATATCACTAGTACAACAAAAGTGGTTTTAATAGAAACATTGGAATAAATACTACTATAATGATAGGAGTATAAATCTATGGCAAAACTAAATGAAACAATGTTTGTTGTCAAGATAAGTGAACTACTAAAAGATTCAGAGCAGGAACAAAGTATTTTGACACCGGAAATGCTTTCTCAACTTGAAGCAGTTGTTCAGGAACTTGTGGGCGCAGGAAAATTAGTAGAAATTATCGCTGATAATTAATTATTTTAAATTAAATTGATAAATAAATGTATAAGCGCATAGCGCAGATATATCAAGGAGAAAAGCAATGGCTTTAGTATCAACAGCAGCAGTACGTGCAGGTAACGGACTTGGCGGAAAAACACACATCGCAAGTGTAGCGACAGCAACAATCACAGTTGCAGCAGCTTGCACAGCACTAGCAGAAGAAGGCTTCACAATTGCAGGTGTCGAAGGCACAGGCGACGGTAGCCACATCGCAGTACAAGGTACAGCAGACTACCCAACACTTGCTGGTACATCACTAGTTGCAACATTTGTAGACTAAGTTTTTATAACTTATAATATTAAAGCCTCGCTATTAGCGGGGCTTTTTTATTGGCTGATAAATACTTTTATTAAAGGAGTTATAGAAATGGTAACTAGAAATTCAACAAACGTACTAGAATTTAATACACAAAACTTTGGTGCTCCAATCAGTTTTTATTCAATTGATACTGGAAGCTCAATGGCCGAAGAAACAAATCCAGGCGAAGCATTAGAAGCAATTATCGAATTAATTGGCCGTCAAGGTACTATTGTAGCAGTTGGCGCAGAAACAACTGGCGCTTTTCGTGTAGCAATTGAAAACAGCACATGGACAGCATCTACTTTGCAAACAGCATTGCAAGGATTAGGTGCAACAGTCGGAAATAACGATTACAATGCAAGTGCCACTACAGTAACCGCATTTGATTTTTAAAATTTAGGAAATAATATATGCCCAGAAAAAAGCCAGAACAACTTAAATCAGCAGGCGCAACTACAACGCCAGCTGCAAAAAGTGTAGGAGCACCTACTACAGCGGCACCAGCTGCGCCCGTACCGTCTGCGCCCGTAGTACCGCCTGTCGCTACACCAGCTGCAAAGACTGTCACAGGGTTTCACGAAGCTGATACTAACGGAGATGGTATAGTAAGTGACGCAGAACACCAAATGTATATGGAGTTCAAACGTAAAGAATTTGAAGATGCAGATGCTATGCGTGATGCACAGCGCAGTATGGCGTGGTTTGCACTAGCAGGTATGTTGCTATATCCTTTTGCTGTTGTACTAGCAGTGTTCTTTAGTTTAGATCAAGCAGCAACGGTACTAGGCAGTATGGCCGCAACTTATTTTGTATCAGTAGCAGCTATTGTAGCAGCATTCTTTGGTGGACAGGCTTATGCAGGTAAACCAAAAGCAGGTAAATCGAGATAACATATGCAAGATTTTTATATATTACAACGAGCTGAAGCACCACTAACCGCAGAGCAAGTAAAAAAATGGTATTATACTATTGAAATGCTTGGCCCAGACGGTATTGCTTCAGCTGATGATGATACTAACAACCTAATGTTAGGTATGCAAGAAAATGACTATTTGTACATAGTGCCTCTTGCAAGGCATCTTACTGCAGGAGAAGCAGAACGCATTGTAGAGGGCTATATGCGGGTAACAGAGCATGATTTTAGTATCGAAACTAGTAATGTATACAGAGCAGATGCAGATTTCGGACACCCGTTCGAATATGATATTCAAATGGATGAAGACGCAAAAGAAACTATCCAGCAAGCTATGGAGCGTCAGAATCACAACAAATGGATTAGCGAACAACAAAACAAGGGCTGGCGCTTTGGATTAGACTTTGATCAAACAAACAAAACTCATCCTGCAATGCGTCCGTGGGATGATCTGCCAGAGTCATATAGACGTAGAAGAGTTCAAGAAGACAAAGAACTATTGGACTTTTACGCAAAAAATAAAGCAAAATTTGGTTGACATTTAAAAAAAATTACGTATACTGATGTTGAAGCAACGACTTAGGATACGATATGATCAAGCGCATTGGATTTGCATGCAAGTATTTACATACAGATCAGACACAACATAAAAAAGTATTAGAAGAACTACAGCGTCCATACAACGAACGTGCAACTACTATTACTTGGCTCAACAATCAAACACGTGAAGTTGCAGAGCAGCGACTATACGATATTATCGAACACAATATTGATGCAGTAGAAAGGCTAATTCGTTATGTGGGATCTTTACCTAAACAACTACGCATGGTACGTCTCGGTTCAGGTATTTTGCCTGCTTATACTCACCGTGATTGGTCTTATTTTTATAGGGATGCAAGTCTCAAGACACGGCTCGAGCAAAAGTTCTCAAGCATTGGCGACTGTGCACGTGAGCTTGATGTACGCTTGTCTATGCACCCTGGTCAGTTTACCGTTCTTGCTTCCGATCGTCCAGATGTGGTCGAACGTTCATTAGAGGAGTTTGAATATCATGCGGATATCATCAGGTGGTTGGGCTACGGCAAGACTTGGCAAGACTTCAAATGTAACGTGCACATCTCAGGACGAAAAGGTCCAGCCGGTATCCGAGACATCCTTCCGAGACTGTCTAGAGAAGCACGAAACTGTATTACCATTGAAAACGACGAAAACTCATGGGGACTCGACGCCAGCCTTGAATTGGCTAAAGACGTGGCGCTTGTAGTAGATATCCATCACCATTGGGTTAAAACAGGAGAATATATCCAACATACCGACGACCGTATTAAACGTGTTATTGATAGCTGGCGGGGGTTGCGCCCTGCTATGCATTATAGCATTAGCCGTGAGGATGTACTACTTGGCGCTAATCCGAGTGTACGACCAAACATGGACGCACTACTTGAATCAGGATATAAAAAAGCCAAACTAAGAGCACACAGCGACTATTGCTGGAACACAGCAAGCAATACGTGGGCGTTATCATTCTGGAACGACTTTGACATTATGGTAGAAGCAAAGATGAAGAACTTAGCAAGCACTGAACTATTCCAACAATATCTAACACAAACAGATCCCTTCACGGGGATGATGGTAGCAGCATGACATTTCAATTCAATGAAGACAAAAAATCAGTTTCACGAGACAATACATTACAGACATTTGTTATTGATGGAGATAACAAAGATTTTAAATGTGTCCCCAACAAAACATCAAACTTTGATATTTTCAGATTGTCTAATCCCAATCTCAGTGACGTAAAAGCACAAGCAATTTGGGACTACTATCGTGAAATGTTTATTAATGTAAAAATGACAGGCGATGATATAAGTAGTTTCAGGCGTACACTACAGAGATTTGTCGAAGGAAAGTCATATTCTCCATCTAGATCTGTTTGGGAGAGTGACACTAAGAAGTCCAGAACCGACGACATCAATAGTTATATTGGTCTAGCACGTTGGCTTGAGTTACAGTACAACGTAGATACTACAATTGCACAACTCAGTGAAAATACTACAACAGAGCAAATGGAAAAAGATGCAGTGCGAGTATTAGGCACTGTTCCATTTAACAACTATGTTAGTTACTTTTCCAAAGATGTGCACAGAAAGCTAAAAGATCCCGCTGATTATGATAATCGAAAATTAAAAATTCGCAGTGTATATGAATATACTCACAAGCAAATACGCTGGTATATTTGTGCCAGTGAATACGGCGCAGTTAAAGTATGGGTACACAGCAAACACAATGCATTTCTGCCAATGTTTGAAAAACTTGTTAAAAGTGGTGTCACAGTAAACATTGTGACCAGTAAAGTACTTTCCAATATTGACAATACAACTCCATATATTAAAGTTGAAAACTTCTTTTTAGACCCTTAACTTATAAATATATGCGTGAGAGTTATCGCATATTTTATATGTGTAGCCATGTTAAGTGGCTGCTGGGTACAAGTACCATTTGTCGATCGTCTGGACGGTTCTGACTCTGTCATGACTGCTCAACCATACGTAGGTTTAGAAGAAAGACAACATCGTAGCGAACTAAAAAATCTAACAGGTGTTGATCCTGTGCGTATTGAATGGTGTGCAGCATTTGTCAACAGTGTATTGGAGTTAGATGGTATTCCCAACCTAAACGATCAAACTCGATATCCACCGCTGATGGCACGTAGTTTTTTACATTGGGGCAAACGTGTGGCTCGTGAGGACATACAACGTGGTGATGTTGTGATATTTCCGAGAGGCACAGCAGGTTGGCAAGGGCATGTAGGATTCTATGTTGAAACACAAACACACAACGGTCGTGAGTATTGGATCATACTAGGCGGTAATCAAAAAAACAGTGTTAGATACGATGTGTTTCAACCTGCACGAGCACTAGGCATACGTAGGTATCCGATAAATACTATTGTTCAATAGAACTTATGGGGACACCACCTCGTAGACCTAGAACGTCAAAGGAGAAAAAAATGGGAAGACCACTAAACAAACGTTATTTCGGCGAGCCAACAGCAGGCGGCAACGAAATTAAAGTACAATTTCACAACGGCACTGCAAGTGCACCTGGTTGGGTTGTAAAGCAAAAAGGAAGTAAAACGTTCCTTTGTACAGACGGCACAGTTGAAGCAATTTGTACACTAGTAGACAAAGCAAGTGCAGCACTAGCAGCAGGCGAAATGTCTATTACAGTTTCTGACGACGACGGCAATGCAAAGCAAGTAACTAAAATTGCAGGACGTAAAGTAACACTAGACACAGGCGAATCTATTGCTTGGGACTTCAGTGACAGTACAACAGACGGCGCAGTTGAAATCGAAGAAGCAGGCGATGACGATTCGTTAACAAATGCTGACGATTTAGAAGGCGACGAAGTATAAGTTTTTAACTTAACTACACCCTTGGATAAATACTTGATAATAAAGTATTACCAAGGGTGTTTTCATGAAGATTAATGAATTTATACAAACAAATATAGCAGAAGAAATTACACTCGAAGATAGTCAAGACTTTCACGAAGAATTTGGCTTTTTAGGATATGTAGAAGAACAAGGCGTATTTGAAGCAGAATACCAAGGGCGTAAAGTTAAACTTAATAAGCCAATGGCAGGTGATGTCAAGAAGTTTAAAGTATATGTAAAAAATGACAAAGGCAATGTTGTCAAAGTTAACTTCGGTCAAAAGGGTGTTAAGATTAAAAAGAACAATCCAGCAAGACGTAAGAGCTTTCGTGCCAGACACAATTGCGATAACCCAGGACCGAAGCACAAGGCACGTTACTGGTCATGCAGGAAATGGTGATATGAAATTAGACCAAATAACAGAAGCATGGAGCAAGAAATACAAACGCTCAATTGACTGTAACAATCCAAAAGGATTTAGTCAAAAAGCTCACTGCGACAGTCGACAAAAGAACGAAGATATTGCTGGAGTGTCATTACCTAAAAGCTATAATCCAAACAGTGACACATACAGAGGCTCGGCTAACAGAATACCGAACAGCAAAAGTATTAATAAAAGTGATATTACAGCAACAGGTAAACGTACAGAGTTTCCAGACAGCTCGTATGACCCGGATATGTTAGCAGGTATAAACAAACAACAGACAGAAAAATTAATTAATGCTGCATTGAGTGTATTGAGTAAGCGTGAAGAAATGTTGTTAAGAGCACGCTTTGGTATCACTCCGTTTACACAGTCCTTTACATTAAGACAAGTTGCTAATGCAATGGGCATCGGACCAGAGCGAGTACGACAACTCGAAGCACGTGCATTGCGCAAACTAAAGCATCCCAAAGTAAGTAGAACCCTCAGAGGGTTATTAGACGAAAACGAACGTCAACTACCTATTGATATGAACCGTATTCGTCAGTTAATACAACGTTTGGAAAGCCAACGATATATAACTCCACAAGAAGCAGATGAAATGCGCAGAGCTATACAAGCACTTGCTAGTGGCAGAGACACAATTTTACCTGCTCGAATTTTACAACTATTGAATATGGTGTCATAGTATGAAAGTGTTAGAGATCATATCAGAAGATGGGCGTATTGTTCCCGGCGTCAACACTACAGTAGATGTCAAGCCAGGCGAAACTGAACGTCAAGCTAAAAAGTTTTTTGGCGGTACAGGCAAACCGAAGTCACTTGGTATACCAGGCGCTACTCCCAATCAAGCATTTAACTTAGGCATGGTCAATGAAGATAAATGAAATTTCAGAAAATATGAGCCATACTGCAAAGCGTATTCATGATATCGAACGCAGTAAAAAAGTCAAGCCGGGATCAGAGGAATGGTTTAAACTGTGGTTTAGTTTACCTTATCTTAAAGAGTCTACTATGTTTAATGAAGGTTACAAGCTACAGCTAGAACGTGACAAAGATATGGACGTACTACACATTGTAGATACTAAAACTAACAAACGCACAGAAGTGCGTGGCAAAGCAGGCTATGAGACTAACGGTTATGATAAAAATGACAAACTACATCAGTTACTA